>Ga0207653_10000003_pt1 | contig 268014 bp, 246 predicted proteins | sample KBSK5251metaG_FD_184341 | JGI IMG/M metagenome (GOLD analysis project Ga0207653, IMG submission 184341) | Corn, switchgrass and miscanthus rhizosphere microbial communities from Kellogg Biological Station, Michigan, USA - KBS K5-25-1 metaG... | ecosystem: Host-associated > Plants > Roots >... | reverse complement strand
TCCGCCCGGACGTCCACATCGCCTGGGCGGCAACCATCGACGAACCCACCGACACCGCCGCGCTCGGGCTGCGACAAGCGCTTTCCGGCTGGTTCGGCACACCCGGATGTTGAAGCGGAGCGTGCGTTCCCGTGTCTGAGTCCAACGTCTTCATCCCCATGCCCGATGGGACACGGCTCGCTGCGACCCTCTACCTTCCGGAGTCCGGGGGTCCGTGGCCGGCGCTCCTGGAGGCGTATCCGTATCGGAAAGACGACCTTTCGACTGGAGCCGCCGAGTACCGGCGGCTGCGCGACGAGGGAAGCTATGCGGTTTGCCGGATCGATGTTCGCGGCACGGGAACCTCCGAGGGAGTCGCCACGGCTGAGTATCCACCGCAGGAACAGGACGACCTGTACGAGGTCATCGATCGGCTATCTCGACAGGAGTGGTGCACCGGCGCCGTGGGGATGTTCGGCACCTCTTACTCCGGGTTCAACACGATCCAGGTCGCCATGCGTCGGCCCCCGGCCCTGAAGGCCATCATCCCGATATACGCGACGGACGATCGCTACACGGATGACGTCCATTTCGGCGGCGGGGTCCGCAAGGCGATGGAGTTCGGCTACCCGCTCTCCATGGTTTCGATGAACGCTCTTCCACCCGTTCCGTCCCTCGCCGGAGAAGACTGGCGTCGGCTCTGGCTGGAGCGCATCGAGGAGTTGGTGCCATGGTTCGGGTCGATCGAGGAGCAGAACGACGGGCCGTTCTGGAGACAGGGATCGCTTCGGCCCGACTACGACTCGATCACCGTCCCGACGATGATCGTCGCCGGCTGGGCCGACCTCTACCGGAACGCCCTCCTCAGGATGTTCGAGCATCTCCGGGTCCCGAAGCGTCTCCTTATGGGGCCCTGGTGTCACATGTGGCCGAACGACTCGATCCCCGGGCCGCGGATCGACCTCGTCCCCGAGATGATCCGCTGGTGGGACCGCTGGCTCCGCGGGGTCGAGAACGGGGTGGACAGGGAGCCGCCACTCGCTCTGTTCATCCGTCGATCGACTCCACCGGAGCCCGACCTGAGTGAAGTTCGGGGCGAATGGCGCTTCGAGCCCGGATGGCCCCTCGCCAGAGGCCGGGAGCTGGAACTTCCCCTTCGGGCGACCCTCGGCGGCCCCTCTGGTGGCCCGCTCGAGCAAACCCTCGGCGTGCGCGGCGACGTGGGCACGACCGCGCACATCCGCGGGTCCTATGACCCTCCCTACGGACTGTCGATCGATCAACGCCCCGATGAGATCCACTCTCTGCTCTACGAGTGGCCGGTCTCGGAGGAGTTGGAGATCCTCGGCGGTCCGGTTCTGGTCGCAACCTTGCGCCTCTCCCATCCCGTCGCATCCCTGTCGGCCAAGCTCTGCGACGTGCTGGAAGATGGGACCTCTGTGCTGGTGAGCCGTGGGATCCTCAACCTGACCCACCGCGATTCCCACACGACGCCGGAACCCTTGGTTCCCGGAGAGATCGTCGAAGTCTCCCTGGAGCTGGACGCGACGTCGTGGGTGTTCGAGGTTGGACACACGATCCGACTGGCGATCGCGGGTTCCGATTGGCCGAACGCCTGGCCTCCACCGGAGGCTTCGGAGCTCACGGTCGTCTTGGATCGATCCCGACTGGTCCTGCCCACGGTGGGCGGGGAGCATCCGATCAAGGAGCGACCGCGCTTCCATCCTGTGACGGAAGCGCGCGGCGCACCGACAGCTGGGGATCAAGAGCGGCTAGAGCCGATCTGGAGGATCGAACACGATGTCTATGCGAGGGAGACGCGCGTCGTGACCCATCAGCTATCACGGAGTTCGATCGCAGATCGGGGGAGCTCATGGAGAACCGAGGATGTTCGGGTCGGGGTCAAGCCGCTCGCACCAGGCGAGGCGTGGGTGGAGTCCGACGTTGAGACCGAGATCGCGTGGCCGGAGGTGACCGCCCGCACGAACGCGCGCCTCAAGCTCAGGAGCGACCCGACGACCTACTACTTCGACCTCGTCCTCGATGTCTACGAGAACGACACGCTGATCACCACCCGACACTGGGAGACAGTGACGCCACGGAAGCTGCAGTAGTTCCTCGGACGGCCGAACGGCTCCGTCATGCTTCGGGCTGGCGACGCCACGGGGCGACCCCTTAGAGTTCAGGAACCATGGACGATGAGACGGTCCGAGTCGACGTGAGCGAGGGGTCACGAGGAGCCCGTCTCAGCGGCGAGATCGACATGGCGTCGTACGAGGAACTGCTCGGAGCGCTGGCGCCGCTCTTCGACGGTCAAGGCGACGTGACGCTCGACCTTGCCGAGGTCTCCTTCGTCGACAGCACCGCCATCCGGCTGTTCGCTCAGCTGCAGCGCTCGCGCACCGGTGAGGACCATGTGATCCTCGTCTCGCCACAACCGCACGTCGCACGTGTGCTCGAGGTGGCGGGGGTGTCGGATCTCGGCATCAGGATCACACGCCGGGAAGATGTCTGAGACCAGAGCGTTCGTCGCGGACGATGGCCGCGTCCTGCGAGATATCCGACGGTTCGTCGAGACCGAGGCGGCGCCCCACCTTCCCCCATCCTCCGTCGAGGACCTGAAACTCGCGGTCACGGAGGCATGCGCCAACGCTCTTCGCCACAGCGGAACGGAACAGATCCGCGTGTCGATCCGTCGGGACGGTCGGTGCATCAAGGTCGTCGTCGAAGACGACGGGGTCTATCTGATGACGCTCCAAGCGGTGGACGGGGATCCGGAAGGTCACCGTGGCTTGCCGATCATCGCCGCCATGGTGGATGAGTTCTCGCTACGTCGAGGAACGGGCTCAGGGTCGGGCACCGTCGTTCGTATGCGAAAGTGCGCGAGCTGAGCGGGACAACCGTGGCGTCATCGGGCACGAACGATCAGCACCGCGATGTCGTCGTGCAACGCGGGGCCTAGTCCGTCCACGAAACCGAGGACACGGTCACGGATCTCAGCGGCGGACCGCCATACCCTTCCTCGTAGATCCCTCAGCAGTCCTTCGGGCTCCTCGCCCGACGATTCCTGTTTCGGGATGATCCCATCCGTGAACATCACGAGCGCATCGCCGGACTCGAGCTGCAGACCGACATCCTCGAGTCGAACGTCCTGGATCATCCCGAGCAGTGTCCCGTGGGCACCGATCCGTCGTGTCGAGCCGTCCTTGGTCAGGTGCTGAGGCAGGGGATGCCCGCCGGATGCAACCTCGACCCGCGCGCCGCCGCCGACGTCCGGCTCGATCAGGACGTACGCAACCGTACAGAACCGACCGTCGAGATCCGCGCGCAGCAAAGCTCCATTCAGCGCTGCGAGCGCTTCGCTTGGGTGGCCGACGTCGGGGACCGCCCGAAGGGTGTGACGAGCCATCGCGGTGAGGGTCGCCGCTTCGACTCCCTTGCCGCAGACGTCGCCGATCACGGCCGCCCAGCGGCCGTCCCCAGTCGCGAAGACGTCGAAGAAATCACCGCCGATCTGTCCCCGTTCCGCGGGCCGGAATACCGCTTCGATCTCGATACCCGGCACCTCGGGCAGTCGGGGCGGCAACAAGGCCTCTTGCAGCGTCTCGGCGACATGATCCCGCTCGCGGTACAGGCGGGCATTCTCGAGAGCCCTCGCCATCCGACGGACGACCTCCACAGCGAGATGGAGGTCCTCCGGATCATCCAGATCGAGGATCGGATCATCGATCACGAGCGCACCGGAGACCGAGCCGGCGATATCGAGGGGCAGGACGAGGCTCTGATCCGCTGACTCCGAGCCCGGCGCGATGCTTGCCGGAACGAGGGCGTAGCTGCTCCCGTGTGCTCGAGCGTGATCGATGACATCGACGATCTGGGAGGCGGGCAACCTCGCTGGTCCTCCATCTGCCCGCCGGACCATGGGCCCCCCCGCCTCGGTGACCACCCGGCCGTTCCGTTCGAACCGCAGCAACCGGACGGACGTTCCGAGATGCTCGGCCGTAAGCCGCAACACGTTCGCGATCGTCTCATCCAGATCGAGCGTCTGAGCGAGCGCCTGGGATGTCCCCGCCAACGCGACGAGCCGGGCGCGCGCCTTGAGGGCTCCACCACGTGCTCGACTCCGGTCGATCGCTTGAGCGCATTGCTCGCCGATCGACCGCAAGAGCGACAGGTCTTCGTCGCCGAAGGCCATGCCGGGCGGGTACGACGCCGAGAAGCCGCCCACGACCTCGCTCCCAAGCATGAGTGGGACGCAGACGAGCGCATGATCACGCTGCTCCCCCCGACCTGCGAGCACCGGGTAGAGACGATCGCGCTCGGGCGTCGTGGAAAGGACGATGACGCGATGCTCACGGATCGCATCAGACATCGGGAGTGGATCGTCGAGGTGGAATTCGTTCCAGTACGGCTCATCCCGTGGTTGGTATCCGGTCAAGCCCGCCAAGACCACTCGACCGTGCTCCCGCAGGATGCCGACCGCTCCGGCTTCCGCCCCCGCCCGACGGATCCCTTCCTCGAGCATGACCCTCACAACCTCGTCCAGGCTGGCCGCCGAGCCGAACGCGGCGGTCGAGTCCTTCAGGATCTCGTTCCGGTGGGCCTCGGCGAGGGCCGCCGCGCGCGCCTCCCTCTCGGCCGCGAACAGGCGAGCCGTGTCTATGGCGAGGGCGGCACGGTCGGCGATCTCTTCGGCGACGCGGAGGTCGGTCGGTCCATAACGCTCATGCGTCTCTGCGCCGATCATCGTGATCGCTCCGATCGTCCTGCCCCGAGCCTTGAGCGGGAGCACCATCGCGCAGCGGAGGCGAAGCCGTCGGATCATCCCCAAGAGCTGCGGATCGTCGATCAAGGCCCGCAACATCTCGTCGGTGATCGCTGCCGTGAGCTCGGCGGTGCCGGTGCGGATCACGTTGGGCACCCCCGTCGGGGCGTTCGGATCCGAGGGGAACCGCTGTTGGAGCTGTCGGGCGAGCTTCACTTTCGCAGGGTCCGGATGCATCACCAGGACGTTCGTTATCGTGTCGTCCTCCAGGAGATCGACGGCGAACCAGTCCGCAACCGCAGGCACGATCACATCGCCCAACCGAGCCAACGCTTCATCGATATCGAGAGACGCCGAGAGCGCTTCGCCGGCACGCCCGAGCAGGTGAAGCCGGTCTCGTTCGTCTTCGTCCCGCGGTGTCACAACATCGCTCGCATCCGTTGAAGTGCCAGGCACACGCGCGGTCAGTATGCCAAGGTTGACCAGGGCGAGCTCTCTTGCTCGTTCCTCGAGCCTCGGCATAGCATCGACACCTCCCACCCCCGGTCTTCGAGGAGGCCCCCCGGATGAACGCTCGTCGACTCGTCCCCAGCGTCGCCGCCTTGCTCCTTGGCGCTGCCGTCCTCGCCTTCGTCCCCGCGCACGCAGCGACCTTCAGTGCCAGCGTCCTGGTGCAAAGCCCGGTGAACGTCACGAAGGACGCGTACGCCGAGAACGAGGAGTCACTTGGCATGGATCCGACGGGCACGCTCCTGGCGGGCGCTTGGAACGACTGGAACTTCAACGACGGGTGCGGTTTCTCGTACTCGACCACCGGGGGCGCGACCTGGGCGCCGAAGACCTTCGTCCCTGGGCTCACGAAGTTCACGAACGACCCCTTCGTCCCCGGCACGGGGTCCTACGCGGTGGCTGGCGACCCTGCGGTCGCGTTCAACCCCAGGTTCGGTGTGTTCGATGTGGTCTGCCAGTCCTTCGCGGGCAACAAGTCGTCGGGGGTCAACCTTCTCGCGACCACGTTCGATCCGTCGCTGGCCAACCCGGCCGCCGACGAGAACGCCAGCTACGGCGCCGCCGCCTGGACCACGCCAACGTCGGTGGCCACCGGCAAGTCGAACGGCGCGCAGAAGGGCCACAACGGCCATTTCCCCGATCACGAATCGATCACCGTGGACACCGGAACCGGGCCCGGCCACCACTTCGGCCGCCTGTACGTCTCGTGGGCGATGTTCAACGGGAACGGGCGTTCGCCCATCGAGGTTGCCTTCTCCGACGACAACGGCCGCACGTGGAGCGGCCCGATCGTGGTGTCCGACAAGGCTCACACGACGAACCAGGACGCGCGCCTCGAGGTGGCGCCCGACGGGACCCTGTATGTGACGTTCCTCGGGGGACCCAACGAGACGAGTCTGAAGGGCAACTTCATCGCGGTCTCGAAGTCCTCGAACGGCGGAGAGACGTGGAGTGCCACGCATGAGGTCGCTCCGATCGTCTCGCCGACGCCAGGCTTGCTGCCCAACTCGAGCTACCGGGTCTTCGCGGACGTCACTGCTTCGATCGATCAAGCGAGCGGCCAGCTCGTGATGGCCTTCACCGATGGGAAGTCGGGTGCGTCCCAGGTGTACGTGGTCCATCAGCGAGTGCCAGGGGGTCTCTCACTCTGGTCAACCCCCAAGCGCGTCAAGCCGTCCACGCGTGAAGAGTTCTTCCCCTGGATGTCGGCAGCGCCCGATGGCCGGGTAGACCTTGTCTTCTACGATCGGGCGTGCGACCCGAACGACACGCTCAACTGCGTCACGCTTTCCTCGTCGTCGGACGCGGGCGTGACCTGGAGTTCGAGGTCCATCCTCCCAACAGGGTTCGATGGAGACCTGTTCCAAACGTGTCTGGCGTTCGTCGAGCAGCCAGATTGCGGAACGTTCTTCCTCGGGGACTACATCGCGGTGAGTTCGACCGACTCGAAGACCGTCTCGCTGTTCACCGGAAACGGTCCGATCTCGACAGACGTCTTCGCGGTGACCGCGTCCTGAACATCTGACAACGAGCCGGGACGCGAACTCTCGATCGCCGCGGCGGACGATATGCACGGTCATCGAGGTCGCGCACGTCGTCGCTCTCGAGCGTTGGCGGTCGGTATCGAGGTACCTCGGACTTGCTCCCTTTCCGAAGGGCGGAGTACCGTCGAGATCGAATTGACCAAGTTGACCATCCGTCTGCCCACTGCGGCGCCTCAGGCGTACCTCGCGTGGGTGACGTGGTGGCGCGAAGTCGAGCAATTGCTCGGCCCGGACCGAGCGACCGCCCCTGGAGATGACGACGGTCCAACGTCCCACCAAGGGGCTCGATCGATCGTGGTGCAGCATGTCCAACTCCTCGAGGAGCAGGCGAGGCAAGCTTCGGAGGAGGGCAAGGAGACGATCTCTCCTGAGCTGAGCGCCGAACCGGCAGAGTGGGACCAGTGGTTGGACTACTGGAGAAGCAGGAGGGGATGGCTCGAGGCCCTCGCTCTCCGGGAGCTCCCGGAACCGATGGTCCCCGAGGAGCTGGTCACGCTGTGGGAACGGACCCTCCAGATGATCGGGGTCGAACTGGCGATCGACATGGCCCATCTGCACAACCTGAAAGTCGTCGGAACAGGAACGTCAGGGTCCTTCCGCCTCATCGGTGAGCTCGAGGTCATGAACGTAGATGCGGTCGGCCGTCACCTTGAGAAAGAACTCCGGACCGGCAATCGACTCACGCTCGACCTCTCGGGCCTTACGTTCATCGACAGCAGGGGCCTGGCCATGCTGCTCCAGCTGTCGGAGCTCGCCGATGAGCTCGACTTGACGCCGATCGCGCTGAAGACCTCAGAGGTCGTCCGGCGCGTGATGGAGGTCGGACTCCCCGCACCGATCCCCGGTGTTGAGATAGAGCGGTAACACCTTCATCACCCTTGGTCGTTCGAGGATCCAGGCCTGGTCTCGCTCAGAGCGTCCTCCGATCGAGATACCACGTCGATCACACTCAGGAGCCCCGTCAGTTCGAAGGCCCTCCGGACGCGAGAATCAACCGGAACCACGACGCTCAACATCTGTTGTCGGGCTTGCATCCGCTCGGCCAGGCGAAGGAAGAGCGCCAAGCCGGCACTATCCAGGTAGGTCGTGTGCGTGAGGTCAACGACCAATCTGTCCGTCTCTCGTGCGACGGCCACCTCGATCGAAGTCAAGACGTCTCGATCGTTGGACATATCGATCTCTCCGTAGACGCGAACCAGACAGAGGGGGCCGTGCTGCTCCGACTCAATGCGCGCGAGTTCGTTCACGATCGGCTTCCACCTGAAGGCTGCGGCGCATCCGGACGACGGTCCCCCCCGGCCCGCTGTTCACGTCCACTGAATCCATAAGCGCCCGCATCAAACGTTGGCCCAGCCCGCCCCGTCGAGCGGCCCTTCCCGAACCGGGCGAAGGCCTCCAGCTCCCAAGGTCTCGGATGGTGACTTCGACCGCTCCATCGGACAAGACGAGGCTCACTTCGAAGAGGCCATCCTTCGCACCATAGGCGTGCTGGATGGCGTTCGCGAACGCTTCCCCACAAGCCACGAGGACATCGTCCACGATGCTGGGATCGGCATCGATCTCTCGAAGCCACCGGCGAACGGTCTGGCGTAGCGGGGCGAGAACCTGCGGTTCCGCCGGAAAGCGAAGGAACAATGGTCCGGCTGCGAGTGGAACTTGCCGGAGTGCAAGCAGAGCGATGTCGTCCGAGACCTCATCCGTCACCATCGAGTCCAGGAGATGGTCACAAAGCACTTCGAGATCCTCGCTCGGATCTGCTGCCAGCGTCTTCAACCGTGTCAACCCGTCAAGGATCGAGGCTCCGCGCCGCTCCACGAGTCCATCGGTGAACAGGAGCAACGTCGAACCCGCGTCGAGGTGAGCCGCGACCTCGATGTCTGGGCGAGGATGTGTGGTCGCCCCCAGGGGGGGGCCTAGACCGCCTTCCAGATAGGAGGTCTGCCCGTTCCCTTCCACGAGCAGAGGCGGAGGATGGCCTGCGTTCGCGAACCGGAGGGTCCCGGACTCGGGGTCGAACACGAGGTAGATCAGGGTAACGATGTCCGGAACGAGCACCCGAACGAGACGACGGACCCGACCGACGACCTGGGACGGCGATCCCTCTTCGAGCGCATAGGCGCGCAACGCCATCCGCAACTGTCCCATCGTGGAGGCGGCGCGCAGTCCATGGCCGGCGACATCGCCGATCGCCAGCCCGACGCTCCCGTTGGGAAGCTGCACCACGTCGTACCAGTCGCCGCCGACCTCTATGTCGGAGGTGGCGGGGAGGTAGCGTGCCGCCAGCAAGACCCCGGGGATCTCTGGCAGACGGTCAGGAAGAAGGCTCCGCTGCAACGTCTCGGCGATCCGATGTTCGCGCTCGGCCTTCTTGTCCTCCGTGATGTCCTGAACCGTCCCGATCATCCGGAGCGGTTGTCCGTCCGGGCCGACGCTCAGCCTGGCCTTCCCGAGCAACACGCGCTCGGTCCCATCGGCTCGAACGATGCGGTACTCGCTCGGAGGCAGATCGTGGTCGCGGCCTCGCCCGAGGGCTGCCTTCAGGTTGGCGCGGATACGGGTGGCGTCCTCGTCTCCGACCTGCTCCACCGCCTTGTCGAACGTGAGGGGGAACGCCTTCGGGAGGTACCCGTGGATGCGGTACATCTCGTCCGACCACGTCACTCGGTCCTCCGGGATCAGCCACTCCCAATTCCCGACCTGCGCCGCCTGTTGGACCTCGGCGAGCTGCCCCTCTCGTTGTCGAAGCCTTCGGTCCGTGTCGTGGCGCTCGGCTATCTCATGTTCCAACCGTTCGTTCGCAGTAGAGAGTTCGGCCGTTCGACGAGCAACCCTGTCTTCCAGCTCGGAGGCGGCGCGCTCCAAGGCTTCACGAGCGCGCGTTCGTTCGGTCACCAGAGCGGCGAAGAACAATGATGAGAAGGCGACCGTCGCATTGAATGATTGGAGGGTGATCATCTTCTCGAACAGCGTGCCCTGTTGGAAGGGGCCCAGGCCGTGGGCGGCGGCCCACGAAGCGATCGCGGCAGCGAGCAATGCTGCCGGGGCCGCCCCACGCTGCTGGAATCGCCACGCTATCCACCCCAGGAATGGGACCACCAGGAACATCAGCTGAAGATCGGTGTTCATCACGAGGACGGACACAGTGGCGACGAGGAGGAGGAGCGCACAGAGCTCGGTGCGCTCTCGGAGCGATCCGCTCCACGGCCTCTGGAACAAGCCGAGGAGGAACGGGGCAACCACCAGAACTCCCATGGCGTCGCCGGTCCACCAAACCGCCCATCCGGAGGGGAACTTGCTTGCCGGTATGGCTCCGGAAAGCACGAGCGTGCCTGCCCCTACCGAAGCGCTGATCAACATGCTCAGGAGGGCTGCCAGGAAGACGATGGCCAAGGCGTCCTGCAGTCGGTCGATCTCTCTTCGGAAGCCCACCCTGACGAGGAGGATCGCCGCGACGATCGGAGCAAGGGTATTGCCCGTTGCCGTCGCGGCGGCGGCCAACCCGTTCGTGCTGATGGGCAGGTTGACCGCGAGGGCCGCCAGCGCAACGCCTGGCCACACGCGCCAGCCAAAGATAAGGAACGCCGCGACCGCGATGCCCGTCGGGGGCCAAAGGGGCGTTACGTTCCTCTCGATCAACGCCAGTCGCAACCCGAGGATGGCCGCTATGTAATAGGCACCACCAACCAGGACGACCTTGCTCGCATATCGGAAGAGCGCCGAACCGTCTATATGCCTCGGATCACCTCCCAAAGCCTTCAACAGCGCTGCGTCACGAAGGGTCACCGAGGCGTCTCCTCCGCTTCCGCTCCGGACCCGCGCATCGCAACAGCGTAGCTCCGCTCACTCTGCCGGCACAGTCGGGAGTCCGAACCCCCGGGATGCATCGAACCGATCTAGCTCGCGCGAGAGCGCTCGCCGGACCCCCACGTGCCCGGCCAGAACGCTCGGTCGCAGAGGCGGTCGATCAGGATGCGATACCCGTCAGAACGCTTCGCGGTCTCGAACGCGCTTCAGTCGGACATCCACGGCGGGACCTACGCCCCATACCGTTCACGGAGGAACCGCAGGCGCTCCCGCCCCCGCGCCGTCAGACGCGTCTTGAGACCCGGCGTCGGTTCGACGAGCTGTTGGTAGAAGCCGGCCATACCGCGACGGTTGTAAGCGTGCTCTTCACCGATCTCCAGGAAACGTCGCCGTGACACCTCCCCGCCCTCGCGATCGAGCTGGTCCAGCACCGCGAACATCATCGCCGCCCATCGCTGGTTCGCGCCATCCTCGTGCCCGAGGTCGATCCGCGCGCTCCTGGCCTCGTCGGCCGCCGCCCTCAGGAGGCGTTCGACCCGTTCGAGCCGACGTTCGACGTCCAGTACCCGCATGTCCGTCACGAAACCCCCTCACGGTCGCGAGGCACCATCGTAGGGCTCAGGCGGCGTAAAGAGGAACCGTAAGCGCAGCGGTCCTTGAAGGGCTCGACCCGTGCGCGCGCACTTGAGTCACGACGTTCGGGCCAGATCATCGTAGGCCCGCTCCCCGTGAAGCGCTAAGTCCAGTCCGAGTTCTTCCTCCTCCGCGCTCACGCGCAGGCCGATCGTCTTCTTGATCGCCATCGCGATCAGGGCAGATACGACCAGCGAGTAGACCGCGACGGCAACGACGGCCAGCGCCTGATGACCCAGCAACGTCACGCCTCCTCCGTAGAAGAGCCCATCCTTCCCCCCGATCACGGCGGTGCCGAACAGCCCGATCAAGAGCGCGCCGATCACGCCTCCGAAGAAGTGCACCGCGAGAACATCCAGCGAGTCGTCCAGGTTCAGCTTGAGCTTCACGGTGACCGCCAAAGCACACAACGCTCCGGCGGCGGCGCCGATCACGGTCGCCCCGAGCAGGTTCACGAACCCACACGCAGGGGTTATCGCGACCAATCCCGCGACAGCTCCAGAAGCCGCTCCGAGCGGTGTCACCTTCCCCGTCTGCAGCTTCTCAAGCGCGATCCACGCAAGGAGCGCGACGGCTGCCGCTGTGTTCGTGTTGACGAACGCGTGAGCCGACAGGGTGTTCGCCGCCAGAGCAGACCCGGCGTTGAACCCGAACCAGCCGAACCACAGGATCCCCGCGCCCAGGACGGTGAACGGCACGTTGTGCGGTTCCATCGGCGCATCCGGCCAGCCCTCCCTCCGCCCTGCAACCCAGGCGAGCGCCACGCCCGCCATCGCCGCATTGATATGCACAACGGTCCCGCCGGCGAAGTCCTCGGAGCCGCGGCGCGCCAGCCACCCGGTCGGCGAGAACACCCAGTGTGCAACGGGCGCATATACCAGCGCCGACCATGCCAGCGCGAACACCACGAACGCCCCGAACCTGATCCTGTCCGCCGATGACCCGGTTATCAGCCCGACCGTGATGATCGCGAACATCATCTGGAAGATCACGAACACGAGCGGGGGGATCGTCTGCGCGGTGGCCCCCGAGTACCCGGGGACCGATTGGGTGTCGATATTCGCCAGCCCCGCGAAGTGCAACGTTCCGATCAGGCCATGTCCGCCCCAATCAACCCCGAAGGCCAGGCTGTACGTGACCCAGACCCAAGCGACGCTCACCACGCCCATGACCACGTAGTTCTGCATGAGCATCCCGAGCACGTTCTTCCGCCGAACCATGCCTCCGTAGAAGAAGGCCAGACCTGGCGTCATGAAGAGTACGAGCGCCGAGCTCGCTAGCACCCAAGCGGTGTCACCAGCATCGACGTGCGGCACAAGTCGTCCTTTCACTCAGACGTCCCGGAAGCACGTCGAACAGTAGACGACTCGCGGTGTGGGGCAAGCGAACTCGGCATATCTCCATCTGCCGCGAACCACGCCCGATCGGGACCCGCATCCACGGGCTCGCCTCAGGTCAGGGTCTGATCGCGGTCGACGCGAGGAACGCGTTCACGGCTTCGTCGAAGAGGTCCTGATCCCAAGGACGGATCAAGAGCGACTCGACGAGATCGTCGCCGTCGAAGTTCACGACCTCGTGGAGCGGCATCTCGACGAGCAAGGCCCTCCCCCGACAAGGAAGTCGTGGACCACTGTCATCTCGTCGCCGGAGTGGAGGTAGGAGAGCTGCCTGTTGGCCGCCCCGAGCACGAGCTTCGCGCTGGCCGAACTCTTCGTATCCCCGGTACTTCCCGGCGAGCCAGGAGGAGCCGCGGAGGGTCAGCTCGACGTCGGACCGCACACCTTCCTCGAGCGCGGCGAGATCGCCGTGCGCGAAGACCATCACCATCCGCGTGAACAGGCTCTCGGCGCTGCCTGCGATCGAACCCCACGTCGATGCCCATGCTTGGGGAATCGAGCAGATGAGATCGAGCGCTTGACCGGGCTCGGTCAGCTTCGCCGGCACCCCCTGTCGAGTGGGCTGCCGCTCTCCCTCGCCGCCGGTCGGCGAGCGGCAGAGAGTCGGTCGCCAGCACTTGGCGGAGCCGAGGTAGCCTGCTTTGGGAGACCGAGCTGAAGGGAGGGATCGTGAAAGCGCTCGTCGTGATCGACATGTTGAACGACTTCGTCACCGGATCGCTGAAGAACCCGCGGGCGGAGAAGATCATCCCGACGATCCAGGAGCTGGTCGCAGGGGCACGCGCCGATCGGACCGGTTGGCTCGTCGTCTATGCGAACGACGCCCACTTGCCTGAGGATTTCGAGCTACGGGTGTGGGGCGAGCACGCCATGGCCGGCACGCCCGGCGCCCAAGTGATCTCGGAGCTCGCGCCCCTCGAGGGAGACTTCGTCCTGCCGAAACGGACGTACTCCTCGTTCCACGAGACGGGGCTGGACGACCTGTGCCGCCAGTTCGGCGTCGACACGCTGGTCCTCACCGGCCAGCACACGAACATCTGCCTGCGTCACACCACGGCCGACGCGTTCTTCCGCGGCTACGACGTGGTCGTGCCGAAAGATGCCGTCGAGGCGATCAGCGAGGAGGATCACGAATCGGGCCTCAAGTACCTCGAGGCGATGTACAAGGTTGATCAGCCGTACGCCAAGGAGCTGCTCGACCGATAGCCAGCAGGGACTCCGGGTCGAAGATCTGCCGAGGGCACGCGGATGCGGCGCACGCGTTCGCGGCGTCGGCTAGGGTCCGGACCATGTCTTCACGTGAGGACACGGGGTGAGCACCGTCGGGGATGGAGGCCGAGTCTCGGGATCGACCGCTCCCGAGCGCGGCGCGCTGGTCCTCGGTGCGCTGATACTGGTCGCCGCCGTCGCCAACCTGAACCTGGCGGTGGCCAACGTCGCTCTTCCGTCGATCGGTGCCGCCTTCCAGTCCTCGCAGACCACGCTGAACCTGATCGCGGTTGGGTACTCGCTTGGACTCGCGTGCTCGGTGCTGTACTTCGGCGCCCTGGGGGACCGATACGGGCGCAAGGCGATGCTCTTGATCGGGACCGCGCTTGCGATACCCATGAGTCTCCTGGCCGCGTGGGCTCCGACCGATGTCGTGTTGTTCATCGCGAGGCTGGGCGGCGGACTCGCGGCCGGCATGGCGTTCCCCACGACGCTTGCGCTCATCACCGCACTGTGGTCCGGGCCCGGCCGGACGAAGTCGATCGCGTTGTGGTCGGGACTCGGAGGGGCCATCTCGGCTCTGGGTCCACTCCTGTCGGGGCTCCTCCTCGAGCACTTCTGGTGGGGCTCGGTGTTCCTCCTCACCTTGCCTCTTGCCGTCGTTGCCCTGCTGCTCGCCTTCCGCAACGTTCCAGCTCACGTGAACGAGGGAAGCGATCCGGTCGACAACTTCGGCGGGATCCTCTCTGTGGTGCTGGTTGCGGCGCTCGTGCTCGGGATCAACTTCGCGGCGGTCCCGAACTCGGGAACCCTGGTATTGGGGCTGGCGGCGATCGTGCTCGCCGCGGGAGTCGCCTTCGTCATCCGCCAGCGCCGCGCCAGCAACCCGCTGTACGACCTTCACATCGCCGGCCGGCGCGTGTTCTGGGTCGCCGCTTGCGCGGGCATCATCGTGTTCGGCACGCTGATGGGAGCGATGTTCGTCGGACAGCAGTTCCTCCAGAACGTGCTCGCCTACGACACCCTCGATGCGGGTCTCGCGATCCTCCCGGCGGCGTTCCTGATGGTGCTGATCGCACCCCGCTCGGCCAAACTCGTTGAGGCGAAGGGCGCTCGCTTCACCCTGCTCACCGGCTACGCGTTGTGTCTCCTGGGCTTCCTCACGATGCTGCTCCTCTGGAAGGAAGGGGTCCCGTACTGGAAGGTCGGGTTGGCGTATGCCTTCGTGGGGGCCGGCGTAGGTTTCGCCGGCACGCCCGCGTCGCACTCGCTGACAGGATCGGTTCCCGTGGACAAGGCGGGGATGGCCTCGGGTACCGCGGACCTGCAGCGCGACCTCGGTGGCGCGATCATGCAGTCCATCCTGGGAGCGTTGCTGGCGGCCGGCTACGCCGCCGCGTTCTCCTCAGCCATCGTAGCCGCGCCGAACGCTCAGCAGATCTCCGACAGCGTCGAGAGTCAACTCACGAAGTCATTCGCCGGCGCGGAGGCGGTCGCGCAGCAGTATCCGCAATACTCGAGCCAGATCACGGCGGCCGCCAAAGCGTCCTTCCTGTCGGGTGATCAGTGGGCATACATGGCAGGGATCGTCGCGATCCTGCTGGGCGCCGTGCTGGTCTTCGCCATGTTCCCGAGGAAGGATGACGAGGAGCGGCTCCTCGAGTCGTACCACGCAGAAGATGTAGCCGCTCCCCTGCCAGACAGATGAGCCCGCGCGCGGCCGCCCGAATGCGGGTGTCGCTTCTGTAGCGACGCCTAGACAGATCTGTCACTCCTTGCTACTTTCCGTCCCTACCTGCGGCCCAGTCTTCGCGGTCCACCGAGGTGCAGCGGTAGCGGAGCTTCCGGGGAGGGATCCGAGGTGGAGTTGCACACCGGTGTCGAGTCAGGCGCGGACGCCGTCGAGCAGATGCTTGGTGCCGAGTTCCAAGGTCGTGTTCTTCCATCAACCATCCGGCAAGTCGCGGCCGAGGAGGTCGCCGCGTTCGCTTCAGCTCGGGTGCGTACCTTCATCCCGATCTTCGCTTGGCGGCAGGCTCGCACCCGGATCCTTGCGATGCTGGAGCTCGGACCGTCTGCATCCCTTTCCAGTCTCGACGCTGGCGGAAGTAGCAGTCGCGCAGCGTCCCGTGTGCACCGTTCCGGGTAGGGCCGGCCATCCACGCCGCTGCACGACGTCGTGCAGCAGGATAGGTTCTGATGAGAGAGCGAGGGGGGAGCAACGTGACGGATCGTGGACCATCTGGCGCGCCTGAGAAGCAGGGCGGAGTTCTCGGCTACGTCGAGACCAAGGTCGGAGAAGAGGTCAAGAACTTCTACGATCCTCGGTTCGAAGGTCGGCGCTTGTTCTCGGAGGTCCTCGGCACGTTCTTCTTGGTCCTCGTGGCAGCCGGCGGCGCGGTGGTGAACGCGCAGAGCGGAGGGCAGATCCCCCTCGCGGTTCGGGTGACTGCTCCCGGACTGATGGTGATGGCCATGATCCTGTTCATGGGCGCCGTGTCCGGGGCGCATTTCAACCCCGTGGTTTCCGTAGGCTTCGCGATGCGCGGCGACTTCCCGTGGAAGCGCGTTCCCGGGTATCTGGTCGCCCAGCTGATCGGCTCGATCCTTGCGGTCGTGTTCCTGCGAGCGACGCTCGGCAACATCGGAGGACTCGGCACGACCGAACCAGGTCCTGGCATCTCGGCCACGACCGCCCTGATCTTCGAGGCGGTACTGACCCTGGGTCTTCTGAGCACGATCCTCGGCACGGCTTCAGGCGCCCAGAACATCGGAGTGTTCGGCGCCATCGGGGTGGGGGCCTATATCGCCCTCGCGGGACTCTGGTCTGCCCCTATCAGCGGGACATCGATGAACCCGACGCGCTCCCTCGGCCCGATGATCGTGAGCGGGAATTACCACGATTGGTACGTGTACATCGTGGGGCCGTTCGTCGGCGGCTTGCTGGCCGTGGGGGTCGCCTGGATCCTGCGCGGTCGTGGCGGCGGCATCAGGGGAAGGATGGCCGCCCAGGGCGACGTCACGCTCAACGTCGTTGATCCGTCGACCTCCCCGCACGAAGCACCGCCCGCCTGATCGTGCCTTGCTTTGCCGACCGGGCGACGGGGATGGTGTGCGACCGCGCAGACAACGGTCCATCGCGAGCGCGCACGGCGTATAGTCGGTGTCGCTGCGCGATCTTCGCGTAGTGGTTCGGCGGCCCCAATCACGCGGTCGCATCGCAGTCGGCCCCAAGCCCTTGGCCCTCGATCCGAGTTGGAGCGAGTCCTGCTCGCCACGATGGTATCCGGCCGGCTTTTCGGTGAATCCCCGGAAGGAGCGCTGCCATGAACGGACCTACCTTCACGTCACCCCGAAGCAAGACGAAGAAGGCGAACGCGCCCGTCGCTGGTGCAGATCCAGACCTGCCGGAGGAGATGGAACGGGCTACCAATGCCGTGATCCACCTCACATCCCAGGAGCGTGCCGCTCGGGGCAAGGCGGCTCGCGCCGAGGTTCCGCGCTCGAGCCACGCCGGCTGGGACGCCCCCTCCCCCCGCCCTGATCCGGTCGGACTCCTGCAGGAGCAGGCGAAGAGTCGCGTGCAAGAGCTCGTGCCGATCCGGTATGGACGGATGCTCGCTTCGCCGTTCGCGTTCTACCGCGGCGCTGCGTATCTGATGGCCTCCGATCTGGCCTCGACGCCGCGATCGGGCCTCATCGTCCAGGCGTGCGGCGACGCCCACGTCTCGAACTTCGGTCTGTTCGGCTCCCCCGAGCGGGAGCTCCTGTTCGACATCAACGATTTCGATGAGACGGCTCATGGACCATGGGAATGGGACGTGAAGCGTCTGGCCGCGAGCTTGGCGATCGCGGGTCGCAACAACGGGTTCGCCGAAAAGGAACGCGCCGACGTCGTCCGAGCCGCGGTGGGAGCGTATCGATCCGCGATACGGCAGTTCGCGGTGATGCGCAACCTCGAGGTCTGGTACGCACACGCGCGGGTCCAGCAGGGCTTGCCGGGTCTGCAAGCCATGCTCGACAAGAAGAACCTCAAAGCGGCGGAGCGGGTCGTCACGAAGGCCAGGACGAAAGACAGCTTGGAGGCCTTCGCCAAGTTGACGCACGTCGTCGACGGCGAGCCACGGATCATCAGCGAACCACCGCTGATCGTCCCCGTCGAAGAACTCCTTTCCGCGGACGAGGCGACCACGTTCCTGGGCACGATGCACGGGTTGATCCGCTCCTACCGTCGAACCCTGCAGGGAGACCGCAAGCACCTGCTCGAGGACTTCCGGTTCGTCCATCTCGCTCGGAAGGTGGTCGGCGTCGGAAGCGTCGGTACGCGTGCGTGGATCATCCTGATGTTGGGTCGAGACGATCAGGACCCGCTTTTCCTGCAGGCCAAGGAGGCCCAGGCTTCCGTCCTGGAGCCGTTCGTCGGCAGGAGTCGGTACGCCAACCACGGCCAGCGGGTGGTCGAAGGCCAGCGGCTTATGCAGGCGGCGGGCGACATCTTCCTCGGCTGGAACCGCCTGGCTGGGATCGATGGCGTCGTGCGTGACTTCTACGTCCGCCAGCTCCGGGACTGGAAGGGATCGTGGGCGCCGGAAGCGATGGTCCCGCAGGTCATGAGCGTCTACGGACAGATGTGCGGATGGACCCTCGCGAGAGCACATTCGCGGTCCGGCGACCGCATCGCCATCGCTTCGTACTTAGGCAACTCCGACGCCTTCGACCGCGCGATCGTTTCCTTCTCGGAGGCCTACGCCGACCAGAACGATCGGGACTACGCCGCGCTCAAGGCGGCCGTGAAAGCCAACAAGATCAAGGCAACCATCGAGGTCTGAGCGCCACTGCAGACGGGCAGCATCCAGGAGGGAGCGCAGCCATGCCGAAGCAGTTCAAGGGAACGGTCAACATCGACATCAAGGATTCGGTTCCCGACTGGGGTCCGTACACCCAGCCGATGGCTCCGGAGGGCGCCCCGAACATCCTGTACATCGTGCTCGACGACGTCGGCTTCTCCGCGATGGAACCGTTCGGTGGCCTGATCCAGACGCCGAACATCAAGCGGATCGTCGATGCGGGCATCACGTATACGAGCTTCCATACGACCGCCCTGTGCTCGCCTACGCGTTCGTGTCTGATGACGGGGCGCAACCACACGTCGAACGGGATGGCATGCATCACCGAGGCCACGTCAGGCTTCCCGAACGCGAATGGCCACATCCCGTTCGAGAACGCGAACATCGCCGAGGTCCTGAGCGAACGGGGCTGGAACACCTACATCGTCGGGAAGTGGCACCTGTGCGCGGAGGACGAGATGAATCTCGCCTCGTCGAAGAGGCAATGGCCGCTCGGCCGTGGGTTCGAGCGCTACTACGGGTTCCTCGGGGGCGAGACGAACCAGTGGTATCCGGACCTGATCCATGACAACCATCCTGTGGCACCTCCGAAATCCCCCGAGGAGGGGTACCACTTCTCGGAAGACATCACGGACAAGGCGATCGAGTTCATCAACGATGCGAAGGCGATCGCGCCCGAGAAGCCCTTCTTCCTCTACTACTGCCCAGGCGCTGCCCACGCGCCGCACCATGTGCCGAAGGAGTGGGCCGACCGGTACAAGGGTGTATTCGACATGGGCTACGAGGCGTATCGCGAGCTCGTCTTCGCCCGCCAGAAGGAGATGGGACTCGTCCCCGAGAGCGCCGAGCTGTCGCCGATCAACCCGCTCGCCGAGTCGACCAGCCATGACGGGAAGCCATGGTCGCGACTGGACGTGGTGCGCCCATGGGATTCGCTCGGCGAAGAAGAGAAACGCCTGTTCCGGCGAATGGCGGAGGTCTACGCAGGGTTCCTCAGCCACGCCGACCACCAGTTGGGGCGGTTGCTCGATCATCTCGACGTGAGCCATCAGCTCGACAACACGATCGTCGTGCTCGTGTCCGACAACGGGGCGTCGGGAGAGGGCGGGCCGAACGGGTCCGTCAATGAGAACAAGCTCTTCAACGGGCTCCCCGACACGATCGAAGAGAACCTCAAGATGCTGGACGAGCTGGGCGGTACGAAGACCTACAACCACTACCCGACCGGGTGGGCCTGGGCGTTCAACACACCGTTCAAGATGTGGAAGCGCTACGCCAACTACGAGGGGGGGACCGCCGACCCGCTGATCGTTTCCTGGCCGAGTCGGATCAAGGACGTGGGAACCCTCCGACACCAATACACACACGCGGTCGACATCGTCCCGACGCTTCTCGAGAGCGTAGGTGTCGAGATGCCCGAGGTCGTGAACGGCTACTCGCAGCATCCGATCGAAGGAGTCAGCTTCCGATACAGCTTCGACGACGCCGATGCTCCGACCCGGAAGGAGACGCAGTTCTACTCGATGCTGGGAACCCGCGCGATCTGGCACAAGGGGTGGAAAGCCGCGACCGCGGTTCCCGCAGCGCCCGAATCCTGGGGCGACTTCCACCTCCAGAAGTGGGAGCTCTTCGACACGCAAGCCGACCCAAGCGAGTGCGTCGATCTCGCGGAGAAGCATCCAGAGAAGCTGCAGGAGCTGATCGCGCTCTGGTGGACGGAGGCCGGAAGGTTGCAGGCGCTCCCTCTCGAGTCTCGTACCGCCGTCGAGATCCTGGGAACCGACCGGCCACAGCTCACGAAGCCCAAGAGCCAGTTCATCTACTTCCCGGGCGGAGCCGAGATCCCCGAGTCGGTCGCGCCCAACATCCGCAACCGCTCGTACACCATCGCGGCCGAGGTCGAGATCGAGACGCCCGAGGCCGGTGGGGTCCTCATCTCGCAGGGCTCCCGGTTCGGCGGCCACGCGCTGTACGTGAAGGACGGCAAGCTCATCTATGCCTACAACTTCGTAGGCGAGCTCGTGCAGGTCGTGGTCTCTGAGGAGACCCTTCCGACCGGTCACGTCGTGCTGTCCGCCTCCTTCGAGAAGGGGGGCGACGCGATGCCAACGGAGGGCACCGTGACGTTGCACATCCGCGACAAGGCGGTCGGATCGGGACGGATCCGGACGCAGCCGGGGAAGTTCGGGCTGGGTGGTGGCGGATTGGTGTTCGGGCGGTCCGGGGCCGAACCCGTCACCGACGACTATCCGGGGGAGCGACCGTGGCCATTCACGGGCGGCACGATCAAGAGGGTCGTCATCGACGTGAGCGGTGACGCGTTCATCGATCTCGCGAAAGAGGCCGCGGCCGCGTTCGCGCGGCAGTAGTTGCGACGTTGGTCACACCCGCGTGAGGGAGCCCGTGAGGCAGGAGGGGCATGGTGAGCCACGAGCACCACGGCACCAACGCGTCGGAGGAGATCTCGGTCAACCCGATGTTCTCGCGGGGTGGGGAGGCTGCGATCCCACGGTGGCGCATCCCAGATGGAGAGATGCTCCCGGACACCGCGTACCAGATCATCCATGACGAGATCCTGCTGGACGGGAACGCCCGCCAGAACCTGGCGACGTTCGTGACCACGTGGATGGAACCGCAGGCCTCTCAGCTGTACGCGGAAGCCTTCGACAAGAACATGATCGACAAGGACGAATATCCGCAGACGGCCGCGATCGAGGAGCGATGCATCCACATCCTGGCCGACCTCTGGAACTCGCCGGAGCCGCATACCACGATCGGGACGTCGGCGATCGGGTCGTCGGAAGCGTGCATGTTGGCGGGGCTCGCGTTCAAGCGGCGGTGGGAGAAGCGGCGCCGCGACGCAGGCGAGTCGGTCGACCGACCCAACGTCGTATTCAGCTCATCCGTCCAGGTGGTCTGGGAGAAGTTCGCGGCGTACTGGGACATCGAGCCTCGATACGTCCCGGTTTCCAAAGAGCGGCCGAACCTCACCCCTGAGGGGATGCTCGCGGCGGTCGACGAACACACGATCGGGGTGCTCGCGATCCTCGGCGTGACCTACACCGGCGACTACGAACCGGTGAAGGAGCTGGCCGAAGCGCTGGACGACCTGCAGGTGCGGACGGGGCTCGACGTGCCGCTGCACGTCGACGGCGCCTCGGGAGCATTCATCGCGCCGTTCCTCGATCCCGACCTCGAATGGGACTTCCGCCTCCCACGCGTGCATTCGATCAACGCGTCGGGGCACAAGTTCGGGTTGGTGTACCCGGGTCTCGGATGGGTCGTCTGGGCGAAGCCGGAGTACCTCCCTGAGGAGCTGATCTTCTCCGTCAGTTACCTCGGCGGCGACATGCCCACGCTTGCCCTGAACTTCTCGCGTCCCGGCGCCCAGGTCCTGCTGCAGTACTACAACTTCCTCCGGCTCGGCCGTGACGGGTATCGCAAGGTGCATGCGGCGTGCCGGGACGCCGCGCGGCGGTTCGCGACCGAGATCGCCGCGATGGAGCAGTTCGAGTTGCTCTCGGACGGGTCGACGATGCCGCTCGTGACGTGGACCCTGACCCACGAACGACCATGGGACCTGCACGACCTCTCCTCCAGGATGCGGGAACGCGGTTGGCAGGTTCCCGCCTATCCGATGCCGGCGGATCTCCAAGACATGACCGTGATGCGGGTCGTGTTCCGCAACGGGGTCTCCTTGGACCTCACGAGCCTCCTCCTCGCCGACATCCGGAGCTCGGTCGAGTACCTCGACTCCTTGCCGGGTCCCCTGCCCAAGCACGCCGCGCCGACGAGCGCCTTCCACCACTGATCGTGGGCCTCGTCATCGCTCGCGCCGTCAACGTCTCCCAGGAACGGATCGGGCCGGCAGGAATCGTCCGTATCGGATGATGCGGCCGGAAGGGGTCCTGGTCAAACTCTCCGTGTCTTCGTGTTCGTTCCGGCGTCCGTGGACCTCAGGGGGATACATCGATGACTTCTATTGCTACGTCGCAACGTCGTTCATCTGAGCCTCGGCCGGCGGATGTGCTCGTCGTGTTCGGGATCACCGGCGACCTGGCGAAGGTGATGACCTTCCGGTCGCTCTACCGGCTGGAGATGCGCAAGCTGCTGGACTGCCCGATCGTCGGGGTGGCCGTCGACGACTGGACGCTCGACAAGCTGCAGGAGCACGCGCGGGATTGCATCGAGGGCACCGGCGAGGAGCTGGACAAAGAAGTGTTCGATCGCTTCGCCGAACGGCTCTCCTACGTGCAGGGCGATTTCTCCGACGCCGCGACCTACGGACGGGTGGCCGACGCGATCAAAGGCAAGGAGTCGCCGGTCTTCTACCTCGAGATCCCGCCGTTCCTGTTCGGCACGGTCGTGAAAGGGCTGTCGGACGCCGGGCTGACCAAAACGGCTCGTGTCGTCGTGGAGAAGCCGTTCGGGCATGACCTGAAGTCGGCGGGCGAGCTGGCCGCCGAACTGCACCAGTACATCGACGAGTCCCAGCTCTATCGGATCGACCATTACCTGGGGAAGATGGGGTTGGTCGAGATCCTCCATCTCCGGTTCATGAACGCGATGCTCGAGCCCGTGTGGAGCAGGAACTACCTCGAGTCCGTCCAGATCACGATGGCGGAGAGCTTCGGGGTCGAGGATCGCGGCCACTTCTACGATCCGGTCGGCGCGTTGCGCGATGTCGTCGTCAACCATCTGATGCAGGTGGTGGCAGCGTCCGCGATGGAAGCGCCCTCCCGCGGCGACCCGCAGACGATCAAAGAGTCGCAGGTCGCCCTCTTCCGCGCCGTCGCCCAAGCGGATCCCGCGCACTACGTACGGGGCCAGTACGACGGTTACCTGAAGACCGATGGCGTGGCGCCCGATTCGACGACCGAGACCTATGCCGCGCTCCGCTTGGACATCGAGAACTGGCGTTGGGCGGGGGTCCCCTTCTTCATCCGAACGGGGAAGCACCTCGCCCACACCCAGACCGAGCTGCGGCTCGTATTCAAGCACCCGCCGCGGCTCGGCTTCAACATGTTGGGTCGTGACGCCGAGCCGAACCAGGTCGTGGTCAAGCTCGACCCAACGACCGGCATCAGGCTGGTGATCGAAGCGCACCGCGCCGACGCTCCTGGTGCCGAGCCGATCACGCTCGACATGGAGTTCTCGAGGCAGGGCGGTGAAGGCCCCACCCCATATGAGGTGCTCCTGCACGCCGCGATGATCGGAGACAGCACGCGGTTCACCAGGCAGGACGCGGTCGAGGAAACCTGGCGCGTGATGCAGCCGCTCCTGGACGCGCCACCCCCGGTCCATCCGTACGCGCAAGGGTCGTGGGGCCCCGAGGCTGCCGACGAGTTGGTGGCGGGACACGGCCGGTGGCACGAGCCGTGGGTGGGCTCGTGAGCACCCGGCAGAGCGCGGCGATGCCGTCGCCGTTCCCGCCGATCGACGACTACGCGTTCCTCTCCGATTGCCACACCGGGGCTTTGGTCGCACCGGATGGCTCGGTCGACTGGCTCTGTGTGCCGCGCTTCGACGCACCGAGCGTCTTCGGCACCCTCCTGGACCGGGAGGCCGGGAACTTCCGCCTGGCCCCGTTCGGGATCAACGTCCCGGCGGCGCGTGTGTACGAGGCCGGAACGAACACGCTGGTGACGACCTGGCGGACCGCGGATGGCTGGATCGAGGTTCGAGACGCGCTGACGATGGGCAACCGAGACGGCGAGGACACGGTCACTCCCCATACGCGTCCACCGGCGGACGACGATGCGGATCACACGTTGGTGCGCACGGTCGTGTGTCTGGAGGGCCGCGTCGAGATCGAGCTGATCTGCGAGCCGGTATTCGACTACGGGCGGACATCGGCGGAGTGGACGCTGGTGAGCGATGACCGGCATGCCGCCGATGCGACCGGCGCCGGCGTGACCGTCCGCCTCACCACCGACATGCCGCTCGGGATCGAGGGAGGACGGGTTCGCGCGAGGCATGTCATCGGCGCGGGTGAGCGGTTGTTCTGCGCCCTGTCCTGGGCCGAGGACTTCGCCGCCCCCGCGACGGCCGACGAGGCGGACGCGCGGATCGTCGCCACGGTGCGCTTCTGGCGGGGGTGGTTGGACCGCGCCCGCGCGATCGACCATCCCTGGCGGGCGATGCTCGAACGGTCGGCGCTTGCGATCAAAGGCCTGACGTACATGCCCACGGGCGCGACGGTGGCCGCGCTCACGACATCGCTCCCGGAGACTCCCGGCGGCGAACGCAACTGGGACTACCGGTACACGTGGATCCGGGACACCACCTTCACCCTGCGCGCGCTCCACCTCCTGCAGCTCGACTGGGAGGCCGACGAGTTCATGCAGTTCGTCGCCGACGTGGAGCCGACGGAGGATGGCTCGCTCCAGATCATGTACGGGATCGATGGCCGCCGGGACCTCACCGAGAGCACGAGGGACGACCTGTCGGGATACGCCGGCGCCCGTCCCGTCCGGATCGGCAACGGCGCGTTCGACCAGCGCCAGAACGATGTGTTCGGGGCAGTGCTCGACTCGATCCTCCTGCACACGCGGAGGAGCGAACGGCTGCCGCGACGACTCTGGCCGATCGTCGAGACCCAGGCGACGTGCGCGCAGAAGGTCTGGCAAGAGCCCGATCAGGGCATCTGGGAGGCGCGCGGCGCGCCGCAGCACTACGTGTCCTCGAAGCTGATGTGCTGGGTGGCGATGGATCGTGCCGCGAACCTGGCGGGGATCCGCGGCGACAAGGATCTGGAGGCCGCGTGGCGCACGACCGCCGATGAGATCCAGACCGACATCCTGAAGAACGGGGTCAACGACAAGGGCGTCCTCAAGCAGCATTACGCGACCGAATCGCTGGACGCCTCCGTGCTGCTCGCGGCGATCTTCGGATTCCTTCCGCCCGACGACGACCGGCTCCGGGCCACCGTGCTCGCGATCGCCGACGAGCTCACCGAAGACGGATTCGTCTTGCGCTACCGCACCGAGGAGACCGACGACGGGTTGTCGGGCAAGGAGGGTACCTTCCTCATCTGTTCGTTCTGGCTGGTCTCCGCGCTCGCCATCATCGGCGAGGAGCAGCGCGCCCGTGACCTGTTGGAGCGACTGATCCGCATCTCGTCTCCGCTCGGCCTCTACGCCGAGGAGTTCGACACCGAGACCGGTCACCACCTCGGCAACTTCCCGCAGGCGTTCTCGCACCTCGCGATGATCGAGGCGGCCGGTCGCCTGATCCTGTCCGAACGCCTCGCTGAGCTGTAGGCGGTATCGATGTCTGCTTCCCTGGTGACCGCGCCTTCAGGGCTCCAGTACGAGATCTCGTTCGGGAGCCAGCGAGCGGTGGTCACCGAGGTCGGGGCGACCCTCCGCTCCTACACCGTCGACGACGTCGATGTGCTCGATGGGTTCGACGTCGGCGAGCTGTCCTCGGCGGGGCGGGGCCAGATCCTGGCACCGTGGCCGAACCGGCTCGAGGATGGCCGGTACACGCGCTACGGCAAGGAGGGCCGCGCCCCCTTGGATGAACCGGAGCGTCGCAACGCGATCCACGGGCTGGTTCGCTGGCTCGCGTGGAGCGTGCGCGGGCGAGACGACAGCCAGGTGACGCTCGGCTGCGTCCTGCACCCCCAACCTGCGTACCCATGGCGGCTCGATCTCCAGATCGCGTACCTCCTCGATGCTCGCGGGCTGACCGTCACGGCCGCCGCCACCAACCGATCCGAGGGTCCGGCGCCGTTCGGGATCGGGTTCCATCCGTACGTCACGATCGGAGCATCTCTCGATGAGGCATCCCTGACGGTGCCCGCCCGCCATCACCTGGCAACCGACGAACGTGGCCTTCCGACCACCGAAGAGGCCGTGGAAGGAACGCCGTTCGACTTCGTGACGCGGCGCCGGATCGGCGCGATCGCGATGGACACCTGCTTCACGGACCTGGTTCGCGACGATGACGGCTTGGTGCGCGCGTCGGTCGAGGGCCCCGGCGGGCGCAGTGCGTCGGTGTGGGCCGGACGAGGGTTCGACTACCTGATGGTCTACACCGGCGACACGCTGGAGCCCGCGCTGCGCAGGCGGCGAGGGATCGCGATCGAGCCGATGACGTGTCCGGCGAATGCCTTCCGGTCGGGACTCGGCGTGCTCCGCTTGCAGCCGGATCGTCCGTGGACCGGCACCTGGGGGATCGAAAGGGATGATCGAGCGTGAACGAACCTGCAGAGGTCGTGATCGTCGGTGCGGGGTTCGCCGGGATCGGCTGCGCGAAGGAGCTCGCGAAACACGACGACGACGTGCACGTCACCTTGATCGACAAGCACAACTACCACCAGTTCCTGCCGCTGCTCTATCAGGTGGCGACCTATCAGCTCTCGGCCTCCGACGTGGCGATGGACATCCGGCAACTGTTCCGGAAGCACCCGAGCGTCAGTGTGAAGCTCGGCGAGGTCGCGTCGGCCGATCCCGAAACGAAGACCGTGACGCTCACCGGCGGCCAGGCGTTCGCCGGCGACTTCCTCGTCCTGGCGGCCGGGAGCCAGGCGAACTTCTTCGACACGCCAGGCGCGGAGCACCTGTTCCCCCTGTACTCGCTCGAGGATGCCAAGCGGCTTCGCGCGCGGATCCTGGCGGTCTTCGAAGATGCCGACCGGGACCCCTCGCTCGTGGACCGAGGCGCCTTGAACTTCGTGATCGTCGGGGCCGGCGCCACGGGGACGGAGGTCGCGGGGGCGATCGGCGAGCTGATCCGCGACGTGATGCCGTCGCAGTATCACGACCTGGCGGTCGATCACGCCAAGGTCATCATGGTCGACCTGGGTGACGCCGTGCTGGGGCCGTTCTCGCCCAAGGCCCACGAGTACGCGTCCAAGGTCCTGACGGACTACGGGGTCGAGATCCGGCTCGGGACATCCGTGAAGCAGATCGCCGCCGACCACGTGCTGCTCTCGGACGGCGACACGATCCCGACCCATTGCGTCGTGTGGGGGGGCGGTCTGATGGCCGCACCGCTGGCCCACACCTCGGGGCTCAAGCAAGGGCGCGGGGGGCGCATCGACGTCGAGCCCGACCTCACCGTAGCCGACCACCCGGGCGTCTACGTGGTCGGCGACATCGCCAACATCCCTGATCCCGGCGGCAAGGCTTTCCCACAGCTGGGCTCGGTCGCCTTGCAGGCGGGCGTCCAGGCGGCAGAGAACATCCTGGCGGACATCGCGGGGAAGCCACGCGAGCCGTTCGACTACCACGACAAGGGGATCATGGCGATGATCGGCCGGGGGGCCGCCGTCGCCGAGATGGGCGAGCATCGCCACGAGCTCCACGGCGCGGTCGCGTTCGCTGCGTGGCTGGGCGTGCATGCCTGGCTCATGAGCGGGGTCCGTCAGCGGGTCGATGCGTTCATCAGCTGGGCGTGGGACTACCACGGCAAGAGCCGTGCCCCGCAGGTGCTCGAACGGTCGGACGCCGCGCATATCGATTGGGGGGACGACGATGCCTGATCGCTACGACGTCATCATCATCGGGACGGGAGCAGGCGGCGGGACGCTCGCCCACACCCTCGCGCCGTCGGGCAAGAAGATCCTCTTGCTCGAGCGCGGGGACTTCCTCCCCCGCGAGAGCGAGAACTGGGACCCAGATCCGGTGTTCGTCCAGGGCAAGTACATCTCGGAGGACACGTGGTACGACCCCGACGGGAAACCCTTCCAGCCGCAGGTGCACTACTTCGTGGGCGGAGCCACGAAGCTCTACGGCGCCGCCCTGTACCGCCTGCGGCCGCAGGACTTCGAGGAGCTCAAGCACGTCGACGGCGTCTCGCCCGCGTGGCCGCTCTCGTACGACGACTTCGAGCCGTGGTATTCGAAAGCCGAGCAGCTGTACCAGGTGCACGGCGTTCATGGCGAGGATCCCATCGAGGGTCATTGGAGCCAGCAGTACCCGTGGCCAGCCGTCTCGCACGAACCCCGGATCCAGCAGCTTGCTGACGACCTGACCGCCGCCGGGTATCACCCGTACCACGCCCCCTGCGGGATCATGCTCGACGAAGCCCACCGAGCCATGAGCACCTGCATCCGGTGCACGTGGTGCGACGGGTATCCCTGTCTCGTCCACGCGAAGTCCGATGCTGAGGCGATCGCCGTCCGACCGGCGCTCGCGTCGCCGAACGTGACCCTGCTCGTGAACGCCGAGGTGGTGAAGCTCGAGACCGACCCATCCGGGCGCGAGGTGACCGGCGTGGTCGTCGCGCGAGACGGTGCGCAGGAGACGTACCACAGCGACGTCGTCGCGCTGTCGGCCGGCGCGTCGAACAGCGCCAAGATCCTGCTCGCTTCGGCGAACGAGACCCATCCGAACGGGCTGGCGAACGGATCCGACCAGGTCGGGCGCAACTACATGTTCCACAATAGCAAGGCGGTCGTCGCCCTCTCGAAGGAGCCGAATGACTCGGTCTTCCAGAAGACCCTGGCCGTCAACGACTTCTACTTCGGGGCGAAGGACTACGACTGGCCGGTCGGGCAGATCCAGATGGTCGGCAAGTCCAACGCGGAAGCGATGAAAGGCGAGGAACCGAAGCTAACGAAGCTTGCACCGCACTGGAGCCTCGCCGAGACCGCGCGGCATGCGGTCGACTTCTGGCTCACCACGGAGGATCTCCCAACCCCTGAGAACCGCGTCACGCTGGACGAGGACGGGAACGTGCGTCTCGCGTATCGATCCACCAACGACGAAGAGGCGGGCCGCCTCTACCACGAGCTCAAAGAGATCCTGAACCACACGGGGTTAGCCGATCATCACGTGCTCGACAAGAACTTCTACATGCACATGAGCATCCCGATCGCCGGGGTTGCCCATCAGGTGGGTACCTGCCGCTTCGGGGATGATCCGGCGATATCGGTCCTCGATCCGAACTGCAAGGCGCACGAACTCGACAACCTGTACGTCGTCGACACCAGCTTCTTCCCCAGCATCGGGGCGGTGAACCCGGCGCTCACCGCGATGGCGAACGCGATGCGTGTTGGGACGCATCTGACGGAGCGGCTGGGCTAGGCCCGGCTATCGGTGGAGGGGTCGCGGCGATGGCGATGAAGATCGCCATCGCCGCGACGATCCCAACGAGTGGGAGTCCCCCAGGGTTCAGATCTGCATCATCGCGCGCTTCTTCATCTCCTCGTACTCCTCCGCGGTGATCTTGCCTTCGTCGCGGAGCTTCGACAGCTTCGCGACCTCGTCCGCCGGGGAGTAGCCGGAGACCCGACGCTCGGCCTCCTGCATGCGCGCCATGTCTTCCTTGTCCTGCTCGGTCATCTTCGGCCGCGCGATCAGGTAGATCAGCGCGCCGAGGAACGGCACGATGAAGATCAAGAGGATCCATCCACCCTTGGCCCAGCCCGACAGATCCCGTCGCCGGAAGATGTCGGAGAACACCATGATGAAGATCCAGATCGCCATGAACCAGAAGAAGAAGACGAGCATGGTCCACAAGACGTTCCCGAATGACCATTCGGTCGCCAGCATCTACAGCTCCTCCCTGCCCGCGCTTCGCACGAGCTCCGTCCGCGTAGCCTAAGCGGGCGACGGTGACCGTGCATCATCCCTTTCGGGGGATGCTCGCCTAGACACGCTCTGCGGGAATGGACCTGGACGGGACCGAGCGCCCGCGGCTGAGCCGGACGGTCTGGTCGACCGCATCGAGACCTTCCGGCCGGTGCGTGATCAGCAGGACCGTCCGACCTTCGGCCGCGTGAAGGACGTCGTCCATGAGCCGCTCCGCCGTCTCCGGATCCAGGTGCGCCGTGGGCTCATCCAGGATGAACACGGGGGCGTCGGCCAGGAACGTCCGCGCCAGCGCGATCCTGCGGCGCTCGCCTCCCGACACCAGCGTCCCTTCCTCGCCGACGAAGGTGTCCCAGCCGTCCGGCAACGACGCGACCCACTCCCAGATCTGGGCCCGTCGGAGGGCACGTTCGATGTCGTCGTCGTCCGCGGAGGGGTTGGCGAGACGGACGTTCTCTCGAATCGTGGTCGAGAAGAGGTACGCCTCCTGTGCGTCGAGCGTCACGAACGACCGCACGTCCTGCTGGCGCACGCCCCGCGCATCGGTCGCACCCAGCGTGACGCGGCCGGCGTCCGGGTCGATGAACCGGACCATCAAGGCAGCGATCGTGCTCTTGCCCGCCCCCGAGCGGCCGACGAGAGCCACCTTCCGTCCCGGAGCGAGGCGGAAGCTCACGTCGCGGAGCGCCCACGAATCTTCGTCCTCGTACCCGAATCCGACCTTTTCGAGCGCCACCGCCGGATCCCGCGGTGGATCGGCCGGATCCGCAGGGTCGACGACGCTCGGAGACCGACCCGTGAGGTCGAGCAACCGGCGCCCAGACGCGATCGTGCTTCGGAGGACCCGTGCGGCAGCTGGGAGCGGCGCCACCGCCTCGAACGAGGCCATCGCGAGGAGCGCGAGCGAGGCCACCATCACCCGGTTGAGGGTTCCGGTCGCGGTCGCGGCCGCGCAGACAGTCAGGACACCAGCGACCGTGAGTCCCGACACGGCGGTGGACAGGCCTTCGATGAGGCCGGCCGCCAGAGCGTCCTGACGTCCGAGATGCAGCAACTCGGTGTCGAAGCTTCGGATCGTCTCGATAGCCGCGTCGGCTGCTCCAAGGACGACGAGCTCGGGCGCGCCGCGCAGGACGTCCACGAGCTCGGCGGTCATCTCGGCCCGGGCCGTGGCGTGCCGAAGGCCCGTGTGCCGGCCGGTGAAGGCCGCGAGCGATGGGATGCCGATGCCGCCGACCAACAGACCGACGGCGAGGACCAACCCCGCCGCAGGCAGGAACGCGGCGGCGATCGCGACGGAGATCGCACCCGCGACGAGAGCAACGAGCGGAGGCGAAACCCCCAGGAGGAACAGGTTCTGCATCGCGTCGATGTCCCCGACCATGGCCGCGAGGAGGTCCCCGCGTCGGAGCTCGGGGAGCCGCCCTGGAACGCGCGGCTCGATCGCGCCGAAGAAGCCGACGCGCATCCGCGCGAGCAGACGGAAGGCCAGATCGTGGCGCTCGAGTCGCTCGAGATAGCGGGCGACGGGCTTGCCGATCCCGCAGACCCGGACCGCCACGATCGCGACGGTGAGGGACAGGATCGGCGGGTGCTCTGCGGCCCGAGAGATCACGTACCCGGCGAAGGTCAGCAGCCCGATCCCCAAGAGCACAGAGAGCGAACCGAGCGAGACGGACGCGACCACGCGTGCGCGGGGCACCCTCGCGATCCGGAGCAGTTCCCGGAGCGTCCTCACGGGACGACGGCCTTGTCCGTGAGTGCGACGGCTCGACCGTGCTCGATCCGCACGATCCGATCGGCCGAGCGCGCCAGCTCGGGGCTGTGCGCGATCAGCAGCACCGCCTGGTCCGGATCCAGCTCGCGGATCGATGCTGCGATCGCCGCAGCGCTGTCGGCATCGAGGTTCGCGGTTGGCTCGTCGAGGATCAGCAGGTGCGCGGTGCGAGCGAGCGCTCGCGCGAGCGCGAGGCGACGCGCCTCCCCCGCCGACAAGCCTCGAGCCCCTTCCCCGATGGGGGTCTCGTACCCCCGTGGCAGCTCGCCGACCACCTCATCGAGACCCGCCGCCCTCGATGCCCACTCGAGCTGCTCGCCGGTGGCGGTTGGGTTGCCGATCGTGATGTTGTCGCGGACCGAGCCGCGGAACACGGAGGGTCGCTGCGGGAGCCACGCGACCTGCGCTCGCCAGCTTCGGAGGTCGAGCGTGCCGAGGTCCGTGCCGTCCACGCTGATCGTGCCGCTGTCCGGGGAGCGCAGACCCAGCAGCAACGCCGCCACCGTGCTCTTGCCGGCTCCGCTCGGACCGACCAACGCGACGACTTCACCGCGTCCGATGGTGAGGTCGAATCCATCGAGCACCTTGCCACCTCGGCCCGCGTTCTCCAGAGAGACGCCATGCAGACGGAGCGACCGCCAGGCACTCGGGACTCGATCGGTGCCGAGGGGCCGGGTATCGGGTGTCTCGGTCAGATCGAGGATCCTCTCCGCGGCCGCCAGCCCGTCCGCGCTCACGTGGAACTGCGCCGCCAAACTACGGAGCGGAACGTAGAGCTCGGGAGTCAGTAGCAGGACGGTCAGCGCCGGTCGGAAGCCGACCGACCCCTCGACCAACCGGACACCGAGCGTGACGGCAACCAGGGCAGTCGCCAACGTCGCGGCGAGGTCGAGCACGGCCCCGGACAGGAAGCTCACCCGGAGCGTCTCCATCGTCGTGCGCCGATACGCCTCGCTCACGGCCTCGATCCGATCCGATTGCGCCGCGCCACGGTTGAAGACTCGAAGCGTGGGCAATCCCCGGACCACGTCGAGGAAGTGATCCGAGAGCCGGGTCAACGCCGCCCAGCGCGCCCTGGCCTTGGACTCCGTGTACCGGCCGATCAACACCATGAACACGGGGATGAGCGGCAGCGTCACCACCATGATCGCAGCGGACGTCAGGTCGATCGCGGCCGTCCATGCCAAGACAGCGAGGGGCACGAGGACGGCCAGGACGAGCTGTGGGAGGTAGCGGGCGAAGTACGCCTCGAGCCCGTCGATGCCGCTCACCGCCGCCGTGGCGATCTCGCCGGCCTCGGCTCCGTCCGCCGCGGTGGGCGTATCGAAGAGGCGTCGCTCCACTAGCGACATCCGAAGTTCAGACGTGACGAGCGCCGCCGCTCGCCGGCCGGTCGCCTCGAAGCCCGCAGCGAACAGTGCTCGTGCCATCACCACTGCGCAGAACGCGATGATCTCGCCGGGATCGGGAGAGCGATGCTGGAAGGCGCGCGCGACGATCGACGCGAACAAGGTCGCCTGGATCAGGAGCGCGATCGTGGCGAGGAACCCGAAGAGAACGTCGGCCGCGAGGGAGGCGCGCGCGGGCCGAGCCCGTCGCAGGAGTCGAGGGTCGAGCGGGCGCACGGCCTCAGGATGCTCCCGGCGCGCCTCCCGCAGCCGCCGGCGTCATCAACCGCCTCCTGAAGACGTGATAGGTCCAGCCCTGATAGATCATCACCGCGGGAAGGAAGATGATCGCCACGATCGTCATCACCTTGAGCGCGTACGGCGCGGACGACGCGTTCTGCACCGTCAGGTTGTACGCAGCGTCGGTGCTCGACACCATCACGTTCGGATACAGGTCGATGAAGAACGTCAGGACCGTCGCCGCCATGGCGAACGCGGTCATCGCGAACGCCCAGCCCTCGCGACGGTCGCCCAGCAGCCACGACGAGGCCACGATCGCGAGGACCGCGCCCACGGTGAGGAAGTCCGGGAACGCTCCGTGATGGATCACGACCTGCGTCCACACGCCGAAGAGCAGAACGGCGGCGCCGGTCACGACGGTGGATCGACGAGCCAGACGACGCGCTCGCTCCCGCAGCTCGCCGTCGGTCTTGACCGACACGTACGTGGCTCCGTGGAGCACGCAGAGGAGCACCAACGTCAGGCCAGCGAACACGGAGTACGGGCTGAGGAGATCCCAGAAGTTCCCGGTGAACTCCTCGCTGGAGTCGATCGGCAGGCCGTGGAGCAGATCGGCGAGAGCGATACCGATCAACAGCGGAGCCAGGAGGCTTCCAGCGGTTTGGAGCCGGCTCCAGGTCTTCTTCCAGGTCGCGCCGTCACGCTTGCCCCGGAACTCGAACGACACGCCGCGGACGATCAGCGCGACCAGCAGCAACACCATCGCCAGGTACAGGCTGGAGAACATCGTCGCGTACCACGATGGGAAGGCCGCGAAGATCCCGGCGCCGGCAACGATCAGCCAGACCTCGTTGCCGTCCCACACAGGGCCGATGGTTCCGGTGACCACGCGCTGCTCCGCTTCGGTCTTGCCGATCACCCCGTGCAGCATCCCAACTCCGAAGTCGAAGCCCTCCAACACGAAGAAGCCGGTCCACAGCACGGCGATCGCGATGAACCAGAAGACCTGGAGACCCATCTCCCTCCTCAGTACGCCATCGCTGCTTCCGGCAGGTCGTGTTCGTCCGCTTCGCCTTCCGGGGCAAGGTCCTTGCGGGCATAACGCAGCATCAGGGTCCAGTCCACCACGGCGAGCGTTCCGTACAGCAAGAGGAAGATCGAGAGGCTGATCCAGATCGATGCCGCGCTGACCGAGGGCGAGACGCCCTGGCTCGTCTGCATCAACCCCTGCACGATCCACGGCTGCCGCCCGTTCTCGGTAAGCAGCCACCCTGCCGTGTTCATGAGGAACGGGATCGCGGCAACCCAGATCGCGAGCCACAAGAACCACCTCGTGCTCATCAGCTTCTTCCTCCACAGGAGGTACACGCCGAGGAGGGCGACCAGGAACACGACCACCGCCAGGTAGGCCATCACGCGCATCGACCAGTACTGGATGAAGACATTCGGCACGTAGTTCCCCACCCCGTACTGCTGCTGGTACTGCTGGTTCAGTTCGTTCATCCCCGTGACCGGGCCGTTCCACGCGTCATCCGCGAGCAACGACAGGAGATGCGGGATGGCGATGATCTTCGTGGGGGTCTCGTCGTTCTTCCCGCCGCCGATCTGGAAGGCCGAGAACGAGCACGGCTGGCAGCTATCCCATTGCGCCTCCATCGCCGCGACCTTCATCGGCTGATACGTCGTCTCGATCACGCCGAGGTGGCTGCCGACCATCATCGCGAACAGCGACGCCGGCAGCAGCACCACGAGCGAGAGGGAAGCGGCCCTGCGGAACTGGTCCACCTGGGCGTCATGCTTCAGGTGCCACGCCGACACGGCCAGCATGATCGCGGATCCGGTGACGAGCGAGGCGAGCAGCACGTGGAGGTATCCCCACACGAAGACCGGATTGGTCATCACGGACCAGATGTTGGTGAGCTGCGCCTTGCCGTTGACCACCGCGTACCCGACGGGGTGCTGCATCCACGAGTTGGCGGCCATGATGAAGGCCGCGGAGAGCGCCGCGCCGGCAGCGACCGCCCAGATCGTCGCCAGATGCACGCGTGGGGACAGGCGGCCCCAGCCGAACAACCACAGCCCTAGGAAGACGGACTCGAGGAAGAACGCGCCAAGGCCCTCGATCGCGAGCGGAGCTCCGAACACGTCGCCGACGTAGCGTGAGTAGGCCGACCAGTTCATCCCGAACTGGAACTCCTGGACCAGACCCGTCACCACGCCGATCGCGATGTTGATCACCAGGAGCGTGCCGAAGAACCGCGTCAGTCGCAGGTACGCTTCGTCGCCACGCCGGTGCCAGGTCGTCTGGAGCAGGGCCACGAGGAAAGCGAGGCCGATCGTCACGGGCACGAACAGGAAGTGGTAGATGCTCGTGGATGCGAACTGGAGCCGCGCCAGATCGAGGTTCGTCACGGTCCGCCCCCCCCGGACGCCTTACGGAGCACCATCGACGGGCATCTTCGCTGCATCGAGGGCCGGCCTGCATCCCCCGAATCGGACGATGTGAGGACACGCCATGGGTGGTTGGCAACCGACGGATCCGACCCCGCTCAGATCCGAGGGAGAGAAGCGACGCCTGCGAGCGCAATCACCATGAGTCCGGCGGCGAGGACCGTGGCAGCGATCCGTACGCCTCGGAATTTGAAACGCTGAGCGATCGCCACCAGGAAGAGCACCGTCGCGAGTAGCACGGTCTCACGCACGTATCGGTCCGCCGTCTCACGGGCGGCGGTGCCCGCCTCGAAGGCGACATCGGCCTGTTCGTTCAATGTGGAGGCGAGCTCGGTCTGCGCGTTGTGGTATTCGGGCATGAAGATGGGGCCGGCCGGCGCGTCCCGGTTGGTGAACGGATGGGTTTTCAGCCACGCTTCGAACGCGACCCGGTACTCGTCGCTGAACCGTCGCACGTACAGATCCGCGAGCCGCCGGTTGCCTTCCTCATGGGCTTGGATCCAGGTGTTGAACGTGGAAACGTCCAGCAGCCGATGCTGTCCCCCGAGCGTGTCGGCCTCATCGGCCTGGACACGTAGCCGCGATGCGGTGCCGTACTGGAAGGCTTGGCGTCCGTCCCATCTCGCCGCCTGGTATCCGCTCCATGCGGTGGCGACCGCAACGATCGCGAGGATGATCACTTCTCCTATCTCGGCTAACTCCTGCCAGCGCCGCCTCTCCTTGGCCTCCTGCGCCTCGCGTTCGGTCAGCTTGTGGGCGAGATCGACGTTCATCCCCTCGGGCACGTCGTCGAGTGTGCCACGCTCCAGACCTTGGTACAGGCAACAGGTTCCATGGCACGTCGTCATGCTGGGCTGATCGCTGGCACGATGACGGTCGCGATCCAACGGTTGCTTCCGTCCCGGAACGACCGATCCACGACGACCGGGTGATCGGAACCTGCCCGGCTACTGCATCCCATATGGGGGATGCGCGCCCGCTGCGTCCTGATTACCGTCGTGCCCGTCCGGGAACGGAGCCCCCGTGGATGAGAACGAGGAGACCCTGCGTCGCTTGAGTCTGCATGACGAGGGGGCCCTGGCTCATGCGCTCGGTGCGTACGCGGATGCGGCCGTTCCGGGGTTGGACGCTCGCTGTTCGGCGTTGGCACGACTCGCCGCGACGATCGCGCTCCGGGGCGAACTCCCCAGCTACCTTTCGAACGTCGAGGCGGCCATGGCGGGCGGCGCGACGCACGACGACATCATCGGTGTCTACCTCGCGGTCGCATCGCAGGTCGGCGCAGCAGCGGCGAACAAGGCGGAGGAGGAGCTGGAGGCCGCCCTCGCGGCGCAGCGGCCGCCGGTCGCGTGAGCGACCGGCGGCCGCTGCGCCACCTACGGCAGGCCGGTCGCGTCGCTGTCGTTCCCGGACAGGTATTCGATGGCCCGATCGATGTCATATCCCATCGCGGAGGCGAGCTGGGGCGCGGCCGACACGACGCGAGCGGCGCCCACCGCCGGCGCCACGGCATACAGGACGCCGATGATCTCGTCCGGCGAAGCGCCGCTCGTGATCGCGGTCTCCACCGCGCCGTCGTAGACGTCGTCCGATGTCCCCAGCGCGACATACGCTGCCAGGCACACGAGCGCGCGTGTCTTCGGATCCAAGTCCTTCGTGGACTGCTCACCCAAGGGACCCACGGGGCTCCGTTCCGTTCGTCGGAAAGAGATAACCCATCCCACCGCGGATGCACCAGATCGCGCATCGCGCGAACGGGATGAAACGACAGCCGGATCAGTCGGGGAGCAGACCGAGCGAGCGCGATCGCTCGACGGCGCGGCTCCGCGACGTCTCGCCGAGCTTGCGGTAGATCGAGATGGCCTCCGCCTTCACCGTGTGCTGCGACAAGTGGAGCTGATCCCCGATCTCGCGGAAGGTGAGCTGCGTGGAGAGCAAGGGGATCAATCGCAGCTCCGCCCCGGTGAGCCGCAGGTCCTTCGCCACCTTGTGTTCGGCCGCCAGCAGCTGCCCGCCCACCTCATCAGCGCTCGGCACGAACTTGTCGAGGTTGCCTGCGCGGCGGATCAGTTCCCGGATCTCAACCAACCGCCGGTTGGCCGATGCTTCGTCCCCGAGGGCGAGCGCACATCGAGCGAACATCAGCCGTGCCTGGATCGCCAGGTACGGGAGCGCCCCGGACACCGCCGGGATCGACTCTTCGACGATCGCGAGGTGCGCTCGAGCGACGTCGGCCTCGCCGCGGTGACGCGCGACCCGTGCCGCCGCGACGTGCGCCAAGGCGTGCGTCGCGAACGCCCGCACCGGCTCGCGATCCGTCAGCGCGCACGCGTCGTCCGCGAACGCCCCAGCATCGTTCCACCTGCCCCGGAGGATCGCGATGAACGATCGCTCGGCGAACGCGATCGACATCGTGATGAGCGCGAACCGCTCTTCGCCCATCTCGATGGCGTTCATGAGGTGGTGGTCGGCCTCCTCGAGGTCCCCGGCCAACATCACCGCGATACCGAGGAGCAAGGAAGCGGTCGGTTGCCAGGGGCTGTACGGCTCGAGGGTCTCGGTCGCGAGACGCGCGTCCTTCTCCATCGCGCCGATACCCTCATGGCAGAGCGCCGCGCGGAGTAGGTGGACCCACGCTTCGTGCGAGCTCCCATCCGGCATCGGGCCGGCGATCCGAGCATCTTGTGCGACCTTGGCCGAAAGCGCAGCCTCGCGTTCGCGGCCGAGCAGCAGGTTGATCCAGGTCCGGAAGAACGCGACGGTCGGGTAACGCTCGCGCGGTGCACGTTCACCGAGCCAATCGAGCCACTCCTCCATCCGCTCGATCCGCCCGGTCCACGCGACGTCCAGCCCGTAGGAGCCGAAGAGCGCCGCCACTCGGTCCGGGTCGCCGGCAACCCTCGCGTGCTCGATCGCGAGGTCGATCAGATCGTGCCGTTCGCACCACACGGAGGCGCGACCGGCGATCATCGCAGTTTCACCCGCTTCTGATGCAAGATCCGCTCGCAAGAGGTCTTGGAACAGCGGGTGAAGCCGATACTCCTTCCCTTTCGTATCGAGCGGGATGAGCATCGCGCCAAGCCCCTCGATCTCGCGCAGGACCCCGGTCGATCCGGTCCGTCGGAGAGCGGCGTCACACAAAGGACCCGAGAGGGATGTGAGGGCGGACGATCGGACGAGGAAACGGGTCTGTGCCCGGGACAGATGCGACAGTACCTCCGCGCGGAGGTACTCGGCGATGTACCGCTCGTTGCCATCGAGTGGAGCCGTCGATCCCTCCGGCTCTCGACGGGCCAACGCCGCGAGGTACAGCCCGGCGGCCCAGCCCTCGGTTCTGACCCAGAGTTCGTGAACGTCGTCCGGGAGCATGAGCGGGGCCACCGACCGGATCAACGCCCCCGACTCGTTCAGGTCCATCGCCAGATCGGGCATCCCTATCTCGAGCAACCTGCCCTCCGCACGGAGCCGAGCGACCCCCGGGGTCGAGCCTCGCCCCACCAGCACGAGCTGACACGACGGCCGGAACTGGTCCGCTCGCTCGAGCAACGCCTCGACGTCCGCGTTGCCCACCAGGTGAGCGTCGTCGATGACGAGCACGAATGGATCGGATCCGATGGTCAGTTCCGCCGCGAGGAGGAACGCCTCGCTGACGCTGAAGAAGGGGTCGGCGGCTGCGATGGAGATGAACTCCCGCTCGTCGCCTTCCACCCATTGACGTAAGAGGAAGCTCTTGCCGTAGCCGGCTGGAGCGTTGACCGTAACCACCGGAGCATCACGCTCGGTGAGCAACCGTTGGATGAGCGCGACGCGAGGGATAGACGTGACACGCCTCTGCCGGACCGAGCCCACTTCCGGTGCGCCGACGGTCTTCTGCACCCTCATCCCCTGGTTCGGCAATGTCGTACTGGGCAACGTGCGGTTTTTTCGCTCTCGGACCGGGAGTTTGGGGTTCCGAAACGTGGCAACCGTGGGCTCGAGCTACCGCGCAAGCAACACTAGCACCATCGCGCTCGAAGGCCGGACACTGGCCTTGCGCGGGAAGGTCGGTCGGGATCGGCCGACCTTCCCGCGCAGGCCTAAGCGGTCATCATCGCGGTGCGATCGGACACAACGTACGCGACGATCAGCGCTACGGGGAAGAAGATGAGATTGAAGAAGAACGATTGAAGAAGAAGGGAAGAACAGCTGGAAGCTATGTACCACCATCAGGAACCCTCAGAGGGTGTGGGTTACGCCCCCAGAGCTGTCATCGGGCCACCCCCGGATAGCTGAACGCATCGCGCGCATGGGACGAAGACGTGAGATGCGTCGGAAGGCAGCGATTCATCCGGTTCGGGGGATGCGGCTGCCCATCGACGGCGCCATACTGCAAGGCGCTGCGGCGGCAGGGAGACTGCACGCCCTCGGATCTGACGCAGAAGGAGGAGGTTTGCATGGGCATCGGACCAGTGGAGTACATGATCGTGGCGTTCCCGGGCAACAAGTTCAAGGGTGAGATCGTGCCCGCTTTGCAGGAGCTGGTCGATGCGGGGACCGTCCGGGTGATCGACCTGGCGTTCGTGATCAAGGACGGCGACGGCAACATGGCGGCCCTCGAGGCCGGGGATCTCGATTCCGAGATCGGAGCCGCGTTCTCGAAGCTCGGCGGGGTGAACGGCGGGCTCTTGAACCAAGAAGATCTCGAAGCCGCGGCCGAGGAGCTCGAGCCGAACTCATCGGCAGCGCTGCTCGTGTGGGAGGACGTCTGGGCTACCAAGCTGCGGGACGCGATCGTCAACGCGGGGGGCGAGCTCCTCGACCTCGAGCGGCTCCCCTACGAGGTGGTTCAGGCCGCGGTCGAGTGGGCCGAGTCGAACTGAGCGAAAGGGGATCGAACGATGGGTTTCCGAAGAGGTCCAGGGCTCGTGGGGATGGCCGCACGCACCGCGGTCGTCGCAGGTACGGCGACCGCGGTATCCGGTCGGGTCGCACGGCGTCAAGCGAACAGGTACGCCGGTCAAGACGCCCAGTACGTGCAACAGCAGGCTGCGGCCGCCGAGCAAGGCGCCGCGGGCGTGGGCGGCGCGGATGACACGACCGCTCAGCTCGAACAACTCGCGAAGCTGAAGCAAGAGGGCATCCTCACGGAGGAAGAGTTCACGGCCAAGAAGAAGCAGATCCTCGGGATCTGATCGGGCGCCGGCCGGATCCTCGCGAGATGAGCACACCGGCCGAGGCTCCGGCGGCGTTCCATCTCCTCGCCAAACCGACGGGAGCGATCTGCAACCTCGATTGCACGTACTGCTTCTTCCTCTCGAAGGAGGCGCTCTACCCCGGAAGTCCCTTCCGGATGACGGACGAGACGCTCGAGGCCTACATCGAGCAGTTGATCGATGCGCACCGGACCCCCGAGGTGACGGTCGCGTGGCAGGGCGGCGAGCCCACGATGATGGGGCTGGACTTCTTTCGGCGGGCGGTTGAGCTCGCCGAGAAACATCGGAAACCGGGTCAGCGGATCCAACACACGATGCAGACGAACGCCGCACTCGTGGACGACGAGTGGGCGGCGTTCCTGAAGGATCATGATTTCCTGATGGGCGTCTCGATCGACGGCCCGAGGGAGATCCACGACACCTACCGCGTCAACAAGGGCGGCTCCGGGACCTTCGATCAGGTGATGAAGGGGTGGGCGGCCCTTCGGCGCCACCAGGTGGACGTGAACGTCCTCTGCACCTTGCACCAGGCCAACGCCGACCAGCCGCTGCGTATCTACCGGTTCTTCCGCGACGAGCTCGGCGCCGAACACATCCAGTTCATCCCCATCGTCGAGCGCGCGACGCCGGAATCGCTTCCGATGGCGAACGAAGGGTGGCACGAGCGACCCGGCGACGAGCGGATGCTCTACACGCAGCAGGGATCCCTCGTCACCGATCGCTCCGTCACCGGTGAGCAGTACGGACGGTTCCTCGTCGGCGTCTTCGAGGAATGGATCCGCCACGACGTCGGTCGCGTGTTCGTCCAGATGTTCGATGTAACGCTCGGTGCGCACGTCGGGCAGTACTCGCTCTGCATCCACTCCCCCACGTGTGGAGACGCTCTCGCGATGGAGCACAACGGGGATCTGTACTCGTGCGACCATTTCGTCGAGCCCGACTACCTGCTCGGCAACATCCACGAGAAGCGCATGCTCGAGCTCGTCGCGTCCCCGCAGCAGCGCGCGTTCGGGACGGACAAGCGCGACACGCTGCCGAGGTACTGCCGGGAGTGCCCGTACCTGTTCGCCTGCAACGGCGGCTGCCCGAAGGACCGGTTCATCGAGACCCCCGACGGCGAGCCGGGGCTCAATCACCTCTGTGCGGGCTACAAGATCTTCTTCGGGCACGTCGATGCGCCGATGCGACGCATGAAGGAGCTCCTGGCGTCGGGACGCTATGCGGACGAGATCACGGCGGAGGTGCTGGCCGTAGACGCGAAGCGTGGCCGCAACGACCTCTGTCCGTGCGGAAGCGGCCAGAAGTGGAAGCGATGCCACGGTGACGCGGCGTGACGCGGGTCGTCCCGCACGTGATCAGCGCGCGACGATGTAGGACCGCGACGACGCTCCCGCGAGCAGCACCGACACCAAGATCCCCAGCGGCAACGTTCCCCAATAACCGACCCCGACGCCGACGTTGCCGAGGAACAGCATCAACAGCCACGTCGAAGGGAACGTCGAGATGAGGAAGACCACGAAACCGATCAGCAGCGCTTTGAACATCCATCCCTCCCGTGTGCGTACCCATCACTATAGGACGAGGTTCGTTGCCGAGCATACCTTCAGGAGCGAGGGGAAGGGGACGCCATGAGCGATCAGGGAGGACCAGAGGACCTCGAGGCGGTTCGCGCGGAGGTCGATCGGTTGAAGGACGAGGTGGAGAAGCTCGAGGCGAGGCCGAAGAAGAGGGCTCGGCTCCGCAAGGTCTTCGCGGTCGTGTTCGTGGTGATCGCCGTCCTCGCCGCCTCGGCGATCACGCCCGGTCTATGGGCCCGGCGGACGGTCTACGAGACGAAACGCTACATCGCCGTCGTGGGACCTCTCGCGAGCGATCCCGCGATCCAGGAGGCGCTCGCACGAGAGCTCACGCAGGCCGTCTTCACCGCGGTCGACATCCAGTCGAAGGTGCAGGCCGCGATCGCCCAACGTGCGCCGAAGCTCGAGTTCATCGCGGGCCCGGTCACGACCTCACTGCAGGGGTTCGTCCAGGACCAGGTCCAGAAGCTCTTCGCCAGCGACCAGTTCCAACAGTTCTGGATCAACGCGAACACCCTCCTGCAGCAGCAAGTCGTGGCCGTGCTCGACGGGAAGAGCGAGGCCGTTACGGTGCAGGGCAACCAGGTGGTGTTCAATTACCTGCCGCTGCTGAACGACGCGCTCGCGCAGCTGTCCGGGACGTTGAGCACCATCCTCAACCGGCAGATCACCCTGCCGACGATCACCCCTGACACGGTCCCGAGTCAGGCGGTGGCGTCGCTCGAGACGGCGCTCGGCGTCTCCCTTCCCCCCACCTTCGGTTCGGTCACGCTGTTCCAGGGCGATGAGCTGACGTCGGTGCAGAACGCGGTATCCATCTTCAACAAGACCCTGATCCTCGCGATCGTGGTGTTCATCCTCAGCGTGGCCCTGGCGCTGGTCCTCTCCACGAACCGTCGGCGAACGCTCCTGCAGCTCCTCACCGCCCTGATCGTCGTGGTCGTCCTCGAGCGACGCTTCGCGATCGCGCAAGCCAGCAACGTGGTCAGTATGGTGAAGCCGGAGAACCAGGCGGCGGTGCAGGCGATCATCGGCGCCTTCCTGAGCTCGCTGCTCCTCGCCACGAAGCGCATCCTCTGGGTGCTCTTCGTCGTGTTGATCGTGGCCGTGGTCACGGCTCCGTACCCATGGGCCGTTCGAGCGCGAGCCTGGGTCAGGGATGTCGGCAGGGCCGGCGTCGGTGCCGTGCGCGGTGCCGAGATCGGGCCGGCCGCCGCCTGGGTCGGCCAACACCGAGATGCCCTGATGCTCGCGGGAGCCGTGGTGGCCGCGATCGTCCTGCTCTTCGCGTCGATCTCGTTAGGGTGGTTCCTCGTTCTCGCGGTCGTCCTGGTGCTCTACGAACTCGCCCTGTATCGGATCGCGGCAGCATCCCGCGTGGATACCGCGGAGGTCGGGATCTAGACCGGGGGACGGCGCGTCGGAAGGTGTTTCAAGCGAAGCGGCCGCACTCGACGCACACGTACCATCCACCGGCCGGGTCCTCCAGCACGAAGGTCGTCATACGTCCACATCGAGCGCACGTCCTCGTCTGGTACGGCGGGAGCGTCGTGCGCTGACCAACCGACGCGGTGATCGCCGGGACGCTCCTTCCCGGACGTTCGCCTCGAACCGCGATGCCTCTTCCCATCTCGTTCCCTCCTACGCACCTGCGGGCTGGGTCACGGTCTCGCCTTCGGTCTCCGAGGATCCGATGCGGTCGCGAGCCGCGCCGGGAATCCTGGAAGCTTGCGGATGATCGCGAACCCGTTGCGCTCCGAAACCAGGAGATCCAGGTCGGGACTCTCGTGGTCGAGCGCGATGGCGAAGTGGGTTCCGTGAGCGCGGACCTCCTCGTACTCCACGTGGGTGAGGCTGATGGTGGCAGCACAGGCGTCGTCGCTGCACTCGCAGATGTACGGGTTCGTCGGCCCTGCGCCCCGCGCATCGTTGGACTGCTGGATCCATTCGTTGATCTCGCGGGACTGGGTCTCGTTCTGGACCTCCTGCTCGCGCCAGTCAGTCATGGTCGGCCAGCGTCAGACGGCCCCGGCGTTGCGGATGGCCGAGGTAGGGGGGCAATGGGATCGGAGACCACTCGCCGTCACCAGCGTCGAGCAGATGCGACACATCCGTCGAGCTGACGACATGGTCATCTCCGTTCATCTCGAAGAAGCGTCTGACGGCCTCGTTGCTATTGACGATGGAAAGGCGCCAGGCGTCCCGGTCGGCGCTGAGCGCTACCCGTTCGAGGGCGGCGAGACCGGATCCGTCGATGGCGATGACGTCGCCCAGATCGAGGATGAGCGCACCGCCCGGATGAACGACGGCGTCCAGCTCTCGCTCGAAGGTGGCTGCGCTGAATGCATCGAGCGTGCCCGATACGAAGAGTCGAACGATGCCGATGCGGCGGTCGCCACGGATGGCGAAGGTCGGATCGGGCGCGGAACTGGGATCCTGCACGGAGCCTCCTCGATCCGATCGCTTCGTCCCCGTGATGGGAGCGATGTCTTCCACGGACCGAGGGCTTGGGCTCGGGATGCGGCAGCCGTGTTGCTGGAGCTACCGCTCTCTCAAAGTAGCACCTTTCGCCTGATCACGCAGGGATACCCATTCCGGGGTCATGCGCTAGCGTAAGAGGCGGGAGTCGGGGGATCCCGGGGGCGGGGGCGCAGATGGTCGGTTCGGCAAGGAAACTTCGGGTTCTCATCGTCGACGGTGTCGCGGAACGCCTGCGAGAGGTCACGATGACGGTCACCTCCCTCGGTCACGAGGTCGTCGGCGAGGGAGCAGATCTCGCTTCCGTCGGCCGAGTGACCGTCACGACGCTGCCCGACGTCGCCCTCGTCATCGTCGGAGAGAAGTCCGACCAAGCCCTCGAGCTCATCCGCACGATCGTCCGTGAGTCGGCCTGCCCGGTCATCGCGATCCTCGACGTACAGGATCGAGCGTTCATCGACCGGGCGGCTCGTCTCGGGATCTTCTCCTACATCGCCCACGCAGGAGATCTGGAGGAGATGCAGAGCGCGATCGATATCGCGCTGGAGCGTTTCGCCGAGTACCACGCGCTCGAGGGAGCGTTCGGACGACGAGCCGTCACCGAGCGGGCCAAGGGGATCTTGATGGAGCGTCAGTCGCTCGACGAGCGGCAGGCCTTCCACCTGCTTCGCGACCAGGCCAGACGGACCAATCGCAAGATCGCCGACGTCGCCGAGTCGGTCCTCGCGAGCCACCGCCTCTTGCCGAGCGGCAAGGAGCCGATACCCTTGGACGAAGGGTCGTTCCTTCGAACGGACGAAGACGGCTAGGCGACACGATCCTCGGTTGGTGACGTGGCCGATCATCGGGTGGACCGGACGGACCAAGCCCGTCATCATGGACGACGTGAGCGAAGTCGTTCGGATCCCTTTGGGCGGCGGTGGTGAGGAGCCCGCGGCGCCGCCGGCGCCCCCACCAACGTCCGATTGGTTCACCCTTGCCGCGCGCGCGGCCGTCGGGGTGGTCGCCCTCGGCGCCGAGGCTTCGATCCAGATCCTCCGGGTGGCTTCGGGCACGCCCGAGCGTGACCTCGGTCCGGTCACGCCCGACAACGTCGCACTCATCACCGGGGCCGCGCTGGGCTTGGCGATCGAGGCCGTTCGCACAGCCGCAACCGTTGCCGAACTCGGCTGGCGGGCGGCGGGTCCGCCTGCCTCGTTCCTGATCGGGACCGTCTCGGAAGCGCCGAGACGCGCCGCAGTGGACCTCGTCGGCCGATGGAACCAGAGTTGGCGCGAGGAGCGCCCTGAAGTCGAGGCTGCCGCCAACGCGGTCGCCGTCGAAGCGACCCGTCGCGCGATCGACCTGGTGCTCGATCAGCTCGATCTGACCCAGCTCGTGCTCGACCACGTCGACATCGAAAGGATCGTCGCCTCGGTCGATCTGAACGAGGTCGTCGAGCAGCTCGACGTCGACGCCGTCGCCGATAGGCTGGACATCGAGCGAGTGATCGCGCGGCTGGACCTCGCCAAGCTCTCGCTCGAAGTGATCGAGAGGATCGACCTCCCGGAGATCATCCGTACCTCGACCGGAACGGTCGCGAGCGAGAGCGTTCGGGTCGTCAGGATGCAAACCTTCGGCGCCGACCGCGCGATCTCCGGCATCGTCAACCGGATACTGGGCCGTTCCGCGACCGGGGAAGCCGCCGATCCGGACGACCTGGACGCAACCGGTGAGTGAGACGGAGCCGCCGGCGATCCTCACCGTCCCCGCGGAGGCCCGCAGCTTCCAAGGTGAGCGCGCCGGGATCGTGAGCCGGGTCTTGGCGAACGCGATCGACTTCGCGATCCTCGTGGTCGTCCTCGGCGCCGGATACCTCGGCTGGTCGGCCTGGCTGTTCCTCCGCCGAGGCGCGAGCTTCCGGTTCCCGACGGTCACGTACCAAGGCACCTATGTCGTCGGCGCGATCGTCCTGACGTTGCTGTTCGCCATCGCGTGGTCGACGACCGGTCGGAGTTACGGCGATCGCCTCCTCGGGCTCCGCGTGATCAACCGACGGGGGGAACGGCTGGGGTTCGCTCCCGCGTTCGTCCGCGCCGTGCTCTGCGTCGCGTTCCCGCCGCTGCTGTTCTGGGCGATCGTCGACCGTCGGTCCGTCCAGGACCTCGTGCTCCGTACCGCGGTGATCTACGACTGGGCGGAGCAGGTTCGCAGCGTGCCCCCGCCCGACCCGTCGTGATCCTCCCGGGGGTCAGGTTCCTCCGGCTGCGTCCGAGTCGTCGTGCCGAATGGCCCGCTCCATACCCAACCGCGAGACCACCAGCGCCACCGCGCTCACCAGGTAGAGCTGGCCGAGCAACGCCTCCGTGACGGCCAGCAGTCGCGGCCCGTCGGCGCGCAGTGTGAGGTCTCCATACCCGGTTGTCGTGAGCGTGACGAAGCTGAAATATGTGATGTTCGCCGACGAAGCACTCGTCTGTTGGGCGAACAAAGGCGGGGTGCCGACCTCGTTGATGATCCCATAGACGAACGTGAAGAACAGCCCGATCAGCAGGTACAGGCACAGGGCGCCGGCCAGCACCTGGACATCGACAACCTTCTCGCGCGCGAGCCGACGGATGATCGCGATCGGTGCGCCGATCGCCATGAACGCGCCGACCAGTCCGGTCGAGATGACGGGCGTCTTCCCGCTCCCGAAGGCCGTCAGGAGGATCGCGAGGGCGACCGAGACGATCACGACGATCCGCGCCCAGAGCAGCCACCGGCGCTGGACGTCGGACGTCCACAGGATGAAGAGGAGCGCAGCGCCTTCGAAGAGCAGCGCGATCACCCGGATCCACCCGGCGTTGCTCGCGAACGAGCTCGCGAAGATGGTCAGCACGATGAGTCCGAGAGCGGCTCCGAAGCGGGCTGGCCGCAGCCCCTCTCGTCGTTCGAACTCGCGTCGGCGCAGACGTTCCATCCCGCGCAGGATAGGCCGTTGATGGTGTCAACCGTCAGCGACCATCTACCGCGCCTGAGCTCACCCCAGGGTATGGTCCGATCGTGTTGTTCGAGCGCCTCATGAACGACGCGGTCAAGGCCTTCGAGGTCGCCGGCGTTCTCATCCTGATTGTCGGGGGTGTCCTGGCGCTGGTTGGCTGCATGATCGAGTTGGCGCGCGGCGGAGCCCCCTCCCGTGTGTTCGACGAGGTTCGCCGGCGACTCGGCCGCGTGATCCTGCTGGGTCTGGAGATCCTCGTCGTCGCCGACATCATCCGCACGATCGTCGTCAGTCCGACGGTATCCAGCGCTTTGTCGTTGGGCTTGATCGTCGTGGTGCGGATCGCGTTGAGCTTCGCGATCGACGTCGAGGTGGATGGGGTCGTGCCCTGGCGGAAGGCGGCGACGGTGTCGTCGAGCGACCCGACGCCGGGGATCTAGCGCACCCCGCACTCCGCCCCGCTTGGATACCATCCGCCCGTGAGGGACGTCGGTCGGACGCAGAAGACCGGTCTGGTTCTGCTCACCCTTGCGTCTGGCCAGTTCCTGATGACCCTCGACAGCTCCGTTATGAACGTCGCGATCGCGACGGTGGCCAAGGACATCGGCACCACCGTTACCGGCATCCAGACCGCGATCACCCTCTACACACTCGTGATGGCGATGCTCATGATCCCGGGCGGCAAGGTCGGCTCGCTGATCGGACGCAAGCGCGCGTTCTCGATCGGCTGCGTGATCTACGGCGCGGGTTCGCTCACGACGGCCCTCGCGCCGAACCTCACTGTTCTCATCATCGGGTGGTCGCTCCTCGAGGGCATCGGCGCAGCCCTGATCCTGCCGGCGATCGTCGCGCTCGTCGCCGGCAACTTCCCGCCCGGAGGACGCCCCCGTGCCTATGGGTTGGTGATGGCGGCCGGGGCGATCGCCGTCGCGGTCGGTCCGCTGATCGGCGGCATCGCGACCACGTATTTCTCCTGGCGGTGGGTCTTCGTCGGCGAGGTCCTGATCGTGGTCGCGATCCTCGTGCTGACGCGCCGCGTCCAGGATGCGCCGGTCGAGACACGGACCCACTTCGATCTGGTCGGCGCGGTGCTGTCGGCCACGGGGCTCGGGCTCGCGGTCTTCGGTGTGCTGCGTTCGAGTCTGTGGGGCTGGGTGTTGCCGAAGCCGGGCGGCCCGTCGATCCTGGGCCTGTCGCCGACGATCGTGCTGATCTTCCTCGGGTTGTTCGTGCTCTGGCTGTTCGGTACCTGGGAGCACCGCGTCGAGGCGCGCGGCAACGAGCCCCTCGTGCGGCTGTCGATGTTCGGGAACCGGCAGTTCAGCGGCGGTCTCGTCATGTTCTTCTTCCAATTCCTCGTCCAGGCCGGGCTCTTCTTCACGATCCCGCTGTACCTGTCTGTGGCGCTGGGTCTCTCAGCGATCGACACGGGCATCAAGATCATGCCGCTATCGATCACGCTGCTGATCGCCGCCGCCGGCATCCCTCGGTTCTTCCCGAACATCTCGCCGCGCCTCGTCGTCCAAGCCGGACTCTTGGCGATGTTCGCCGGGATCGTCACGCTGTTCATGAACATCGATGTGAACGCCGGTGCCGAGATCGTCACGGTGCCCCTGCTGCTCGCGGGGTTGGGGATCGGCGCTCTCGCCTCGCAGCTCGGTAGCGTTACGGTCTCCGCCGTCCCCGACGACCAGAGTCCGGCCGTCGGCGGTCTCCAGAACACCGCGACCAACCTGGGAGCCTCGATCGGGACCGCGCTCGCCGGATCCCTCCTGATCGCGGCGCTCACGGCATCGTTCCTGCACGGGATCGAGCAGAACCCAGCGGTTCCGCCGCAGGTGGCCACCCAGGCGAACGTCGAGCTGGCGGGCGGGATCCCGTTCATCTCGGACGCGGATCTTGAAACAGCGCTCACGCAGGCCGGCGCGAGCACCGACGTCACCCAGGCCGTCCTGGATGAGAACGAGCAGGCTCGTTTGGACGGCCTCCGGACGGCACTCGCCGCGCTCGCGCTCATGGCGCTCATCGGGTTGTTCTTCTCGAACCGGATCCCGAAGGAGCAACCCGGGTCCATGGCTCGCGGCCCAGAGCGCTCGGCGGTCGTCGACGAGCGCCTTGACCAGCGCCGATAGCCCCAGATACTGTCATTCTCCCCCCGGCCCAGAAGGAGCCCCCGACATGCTTCGTCGCTGGTTCGTTCTTCTGCTCCCGCTCGCCCTCGTCGCTCTTGCCTGCTCCCCGCACACAACGGCGTCACCGCCGCTCAACACTGACCGGTCCCTCGACGCGGGGCGCGCCGACAGCGGCGCGGAAGGCGGCTCCGAGGAGGATGCGACCACCGCCCAGCGCCTGAACGCGCTCGCGGAGGCCCGTGCGGCGGGCACCTTCGGACACAGCCGCCAAGCCACCACGAACGACGCGGCGACGGGTTGGGCAGGAGAGCAGGTCGTGAACCCCAACGTCGACGACTGGGAGCCGGCGGTGGCGACCGATCCGAACCATCCCTACATCTATATCCTCACCACCCGCTACGGGCAGCCGGCTCTCTGCAAGTCGCACTGCCCCTCGCCCTACATCGTGGCGACGGTCTCGTCGAACAACGGTGCGACCTGGGGAGACCAGGTCCCGATCTGGGGCATCAAGGGGAGCAAGGCGCAGTACGACCCGACGATCACGGTCGTTCCCGACACCGGGGTCGTGTACGCGTTCTTCCTGAACGCCGACCGCCACGGCGGCTTCTCCACCCTGTTCATCAAGTCGATCGACCACGGGAGGACGTGGACGGACCCGGTTCGGCCCAACGGACAGGTCTCGTGGACGGACAAGCCCGAGATCACCACGTCACCGAGCGGGAAGGATGTGTACGTCTCGTGGAACGGCCCCACCGGCGGCGATCTGTGGGTCGGCGTGTCGCACGACTATGGCGCCACATGGAAGCAGGTCAGGGTCGTCAACAGCAGGCGCTACTTCTACGCATACGACGCGACCGTGCTTCCCGATGGAACCGTGATCTTCTCCGAGAGCAGCTTCCGCTACACGTGCGCGGGATCGGGCGGATCCAACTGCGTCTCGTCCGGTCAGGTCTGGCATCACGCCGTCATCTCCCGCGACAACGGGAGCACCTGGGAGAACGACATCGTCGCCAAGGTGTCGATCGGGGAAGCCTGCTTCTCGTTCGGGTGCGGCGAGTTCTACACGGGACAGACGTCGGTCGCGACCGACGCGAACGGACGTCTCGTCTTCGCATACGAAGGGCCGCACACCGACGGAGGTCCCCAGACGAGCTACGTGACGATCTCGACGAACGAGGGCCGAACCTGGGGCCACTCGACCGCGGTCTCCGTGGACGGTGAGGACTCGACGCAACCGCGCGTCGCGGGGACCGGGAACGGTGACTATCGCCTCTGGTACATGCAGACGTCGGACGGAGACCTCCAGAAGCGCGACGGGACCCACTACTGGAACGTCTGGTACCGGAGCTCCACCGACGGCGGGCTCACCTGGAGCGCGCCTCTGAAGATCTCCGACGCTCCCGCGGGCGCAGCCCCCTACATCCACACCGACCCTTCCGGCAACACCGGGTTCGATGAGATCTACGGCGACTACGGTGAGATCGACATCACCTCCACCGGCAAGACGATCGCCGTCTGGGGCGAGGGGACCAGCTACTTCGGTCCCGGAGGTTGTTGGTTCAACATCCAGACCTGATCGATCCCGACCGCATCCGCGCCTTGTCACTCGCCGGCGCGGGCCGGACACTGTCACGGCGTGGACGACCGGACGATGTTGCGGCGGGAGACCGACGACGTCGACCGCCACGTCGCCCGGATCGCCGAGGAGTTCCGAGCCGGGTTCGAGGCCGTCGCGCGTATCGACCGGGCGGCCGTCGCGATCTTCGGCTCCGCCCGGCTATCTGAGGCCGATCGCTGGTGCTCGCTCGCCGTCGAGACGGCGGCTGGCTTCGCGCGGGAAGGGTTCGCGGTGGTCACCGGCGGAGGGCCGGGCGTGATGGAGGCGGCGAACCGCGGCGCGCAGCAAGCCGGCGGCCTCTCGGTCGGCTTCAACATCGAGCTTCCCAACGAACAATCGTCGAACGCCTACCTGGACATCTCGCACACGTTCCACCATTTCTACGCGCGGAAGACGATGTTCGTGAAGGCGACGGAGGGGTTCGTCGTGTTCCCGGGAGGGTTCGGCACGCTCGACGAGCTCTTCGAGTCGCTCGTCCTGATCCAGACCGGCAAGATCCGCCACTTCCCGGTGGTCCTGTTCGGCCGCGCGTACTGGGATCCGATGCTCGAATGGATCGACGGGAAAGTGCTCGCCGAGGGGATGGTCTCGCCCGCGGACCTGCGGCTCCTCACCGTGACGGACGATCCGGCCGAGGCCGTTCGGAGCGTCGTCGACTGCTATCGGCGCGAGTGCGCGCACGTGTCGTGAGCGTGTTCGAGAACGACTTCCTGACCGACGGCGGTCAGACCGCCGAGTCGGTGTCGGCAACGCTGGTCGCGTTCATCGCCGCGGCGACGCGAACGCTCGACGTCGCGATCTACGACTTCCACGCGCGCCAGGGGGCGAGCGCGCGGGTCGCCGACGCGCTGGAGGCAGCTGCGGCGCGCGGGGTCGCGGTCCGGGTGGCCTTCAACGTCGACCGGCCGCGTCACCCGGCGGCACCACGGCCGATGGCGGCAAGGCCGGAGGAGATCGACGGCCTCGAGGTCCCGACACGCGGTGTCCACGACGTGAGCTCGCTGATGCATCACAAGTACGTCGTGCGTGACGGCGACACCGTGTGGACCGGTTCCACGAATTGGACCGACGACGCCTTCTCCCGTGAGGAGAACGCGGTGATCCGGGTGGAGTCCCCCTCGATCGCGCGCGACTATACGCACGACTTCGAGCAGCTGTGGACGCACGGCCGGATCGAACCGAGCGGCGGCGCGGGCACGGTCACGACGTTGGAAGGCGGCGTCACGATCCGTCCGTTCTTCTCGCCGAAGGGTCCCTCGCTCGCCCATCTCGTCGCCGAGCGACTCGGCGCCGCGCGGCGGCGGATCCGCATCCTGTCTCCGGTCGTCACCTCGGGCGCCATCCTCGGGACGCTCGCCGAATTCACGGGCCGGGCGTCGTTCGATGTGGGCGGCGCGTACGACGCGACGCAGATGGATGAGGTGATGCTCGCCTGGCGATCGATCCCGGCCAACCACTGGAAGATCGAGGCGTGGCGGGCGATCGCGCCACGTCTATCCGGCAAACGCTCGACGCCCTATGCCGAGGGCTCCCTCCACGACTACATGCACGCGAAGTCGATCGTGGCCGACGACGAGGTCCTCACCGGGAGCTTCAACTGTTCGCGCAACGGCGAGAGCAACGCCGAGAACGTCCTGCACGTGACGGCCGAGCCCATCGCCGAGCGTTTCGCGGCGTTCGCCGATGCGGTCGCGGCGCGCTACGCGGCGTCGACGCGCTCGGCGTGACGACGGGCACGGTCTCCACCGACGCGGACGATCGCAAGCTCCTTTTCGCAGCTGCCCCGAGCGTCGCTTTGCGCGCGTAACCTTGGCGCCATACGCTAGGCGAAGCATCGCGGAGGGGGGATCGGTGCACATCCAGATCCGTCAGCTCGTGCGGGCGTGCCTCGGTGCGCTCGTGATCGTGCTGGTTCTTGCCGTGCCCGCTTCCGCGCAGGGATCCACGAACGACAACCCTCCCCGCGACCAGATCGTGCTGAGTGGTCAACTCATCGTGCCGTCGGGCGAGACCGTGGATACCGCGTTGATCTTCCACGGACCGGCAACGATCGCGGGGACCGTCACCGGGGCAGTCGTCGTCTTCGATGGCAGAACCGACATCTCCGGGCACGTTGCGGGTGATGTCGTCGTCTTCAACGGCGCGGTCACCGTTCGTTCGGGCGCGCAAGTCGGGGGCGACCTCGTCACGACGGGCGTACCGACGGTCGAGCCCGGGGCTACGGTCGTCGGACAGCAACAGCGTGTGGCGACGCGGTTCAACACCGGCGACATCGGGTTCGCGAGTCGGATCGTGTGGTGGATCGGCTACTCGGTCTCCACGCTTGTTCTCGGACTCCTGCTCTTGCTCGTCGCCCCGGCTCTGGACGGCGCGATCGTCCGGACGTTCCGTCAGCGAACGGGGGCGTCGATCGGACTCGGGGTCGCGGCGTTCTTCCTCCTGCCGCTCATCGCGATCCTGTTCCTCGTCGTCGTGATCGCGATTCCGCTGGGTCTGTTCCTGTTGCTCGGACTGGCCCTCCTCTACACGGTTGGGTACGTCGCGGGTGCCCACGCGATCGGCCGGATCGTGGTGAAGCAGCCGACGTCTCGCTTCCTCGCGTTCCTGGTCGGATGGTTGATCGTGCGCGTGCTGGGGCTGGTCCCGGTCCTGGGCGGGGTCGTGTGGACGCTGGTCTCGATCTTCGGGCTCGGCGTGCTGTGGGTCGCCTCGAGACGGGCGGGAGTCGAGGTGGAGACCGCGATCCCGCCCACGCCGCCGCCCGCTCCCCTCGGAGCCGAGGGGTAGCTCAGAGCCGACCCGTAGCTCAGAGCTCGAACGTCATCCCCTCGCGCGCGAGCTCGACCTGGCCCGATCCGGGAGCACGGAGCTCTTTCGCGAGCGCGAGCACGGCTTCCAACTGCTCATCTGTATGGAGAGGGTCGTGGTGGTACAGCACGAGCCGCTCGGCCCCGGCTCTGCCCGCGAACGTCACCACATCTTCGGTGCTCGAATGTCCCCAGCCGACCCGCTCGTCGTACTCCGCCTTCGTGTACTGGGCGTCATGCAGAAGCACCGTCGCCCCCCGAGCCAGCGCGAAGCCGGAGATCCACTCGGGCTCCACCTCGGAGAGGTCCGCACCGAGCGCGGGTTCGTGATCGGGGAGATAGGTGAGCGCACGGCCGTTCTCCTCGACGCGGTAGCCGACGGTCGGCCCGGGATGCTTGACGAGCTGCGCCGTGATGGCCGCCGAGCCGATCCGCCACGTCGTGGTCGGTGTGTCCCGGAACTCCGGGTGCGACGGGATGTTGCGGAGATGGACGGGGAAGAACGGCGGAGCGAAGAAGGGGGCGATCCGGCTTCGGAGGCCGCGGATCGGAGACGGTGGTCCCCACACGTTGAGCTCAACGGTCGGATCCCAGATCGGATCGAAGAAGCGGAGTCCCTCGATGTGGTCGGCGTGCAGGTGCGTGATGAAGACGTCGATCCGCTTCGGGTGATCGCCTCCCAGGGCCATGCCGAGCGGCCGGATGCCGGTGCCGGCATCGAGGATCAGCAGCGATCCATCCGACAGGTTGATCGACACGCACGAGGTCTGCCCGCCGAATCGAACCGTCTCGGGCCCCGGCGATGCGAGCGAGCCGCGGCATCCCCAGACGGTCACCTTCACCGCTCCGCGGTCTCCTCCACTGGACGCTCCCAGAACACCGCGATCGCTCCGACGATCTCGTCCTCGCCGATGAGCAGGGGGAAGGCGGTCGCCTCGATCGCGCGAGCCACGCGATCGCCGCCGACGATCCGGAACGGTAAGTGCGACGCTCGTCCCTCGCGGAACGCGACGCCGAGCGGGAGATCTTCGAGCGGTATGGGTCGGCCCTCATCGTCGGTGGGCGACCATTCCGTTGCCCAGCCGCCGGCCCGGAGCTCCCCCGTTTCGGCGTACGTCCTCCCCAACACCGGCTCTGCCGCCTCGTTGAAGTACACGAGCGTTCCCTCGTGATCCACCACGAACACCGGTGTGGCGAGCCGAGACGCCAGGTCGCGAGCCAGGATCAGGATGAGGTTCCGCTGGGGATGTGCCTCCGCCATGGGGCCGACGTTATGGTCGCGACCCGAGAAGGGCAAGCAGGCGAGGGCTACGATCGGCGAGCGATGAAGAGATGACGTCGCCAGGGACACCGACGATCAAAGCGGTGCTGTTCGACATCGATGGCACCCTCATCGACACCGGCGGCGCGGGCGCTCGCAGCTGGCGCTGGGCGTTCGAGCGCCTCCACGGCGTGCCGGCCGATATCGCGACGTCCTCGTCGGCCGGGATGACCGACCCGGACGTGGCGATCCGTACGTTCGAGGCGGTCCTCGGGCGAGCTCCGTCGGATCACGAGCTCGCGCGCCTGTTCGCCTGGTACGTCTACCGGCTCCAGCACGAGGTCGCGATATCGGAGGGCTACCGGATCCTCGGCGGCGTGGTGGAGACGCTGGGCCGGCTGATGGACCGTGGCGTCGTGCTTGGGATCGTGAGCGGTGGGCTGGAGGGGAGCGCCCGGATCAAGCTCGAGCGCGGCCACCTGAACCGCTACTTCCCCGTCGGTGCCTTCGGCACCGACTCGCGCGATCGCCACGAGATCACCCGAGTCGCGATCGCTCGCGTCTCCACGATGCATGGTCGCGACATCGAGCCGGGCGAGGTGATCGTCGTCGGCGACACCCCGCTCGATGTCGACGCGGCGAAAGCGGTGGGCGCGATCTCGCTCGGGGTCGCCAGCGGCAAGTATCCCGTCGACGACCTCCGGCGAGCGGGTGCCGACTTCGTGCTCGGGTCGTTGGACGAGCCGTTCCCGCTCACGACCGATCACGACGAGGCGTGAAGGGAGCCCGGCGGTCGTTCAGGAACGCGATCCGCATCACGCAGCCGGCGCGGTGACGCTCGTCAGATGCTCGTCCCGTTGACGGTTATCGGGAGGTGGATGCCTCCGATCCCCTGGCCGCCAGAAGCTGCCGAACCACCGCCCTGCGACACCGTCACACCCGTGCCGGGGGTGCCGGCCGTCCGGTTCGGCTTGACCTTCGCCGACGAGCTGGAGGTTCCTCCGGACGCGCTCGCCGTGGGCTTACGGCCCGAGCTGGTCTTCGCCTTCGGCTTGGCCGATGTCTTCGTCTTGGATGACACTGGGACGTTCTTCGACGATCTCGTGGTGACGGTCACGCCGGATCGAGGTGCCGAGCCCTTCGCCCGAGCCTTGGGCGCCGTCGTCGTCGAGCCGGACTTGGCCTTGTGACTCGACCGGTGGCCGGCCGCGAAGGCTGCGGTCGGGACCGCGAGGGCGATCATCAATCCAACGATGATCAGGGTCTTCTTCTTCATGTCGGGTCTCCCTTCGTGCGACGCGGATGGCGGGTGTTCAACGCAAGTGTCGGCCGCGCGAGGGCTCGTGCCCAGATGACGTTGGTCATCAGCACGAGGGACGGATGTCCCGGTCGACCGGCCAGTTCGTGAGCGCTCCTACCGATGGGTCCGGACAGGCGAGATGGCTCGGCGGCCGAGTTCCCGGCCCCCGTTGACGACCCTCCGGGGACGACCGTGCGATCCGACAGGCGCCGACATGGGACGGATGTCCCGGCCGGTTGATGCTTCCGACCCATCACTCGACGAACCGTGTAGTCCGAGAACGTTCGTGGTGCCGAGGTTGGCCGGGAGGAACGACCAGAGAGGAAGGGAGACACCCGTCGGCGCTGTGCCTGACCCCCACACGATCCTGAAAGAAGGATGAGCACATGATCCGCGTGATGATCGCCGACGACGAGGAGGGCATCCGTGACGCCCTGTCGTCGCTCCTCGACGACGACGAGCAGATCTCGCTCGTCGGCGCGGGACGTGACGCCGACCAGGCCATCGCGATCGCCGCGCGGGAGCAGCCGGACGTCGCCCTCCTGGATGTCCGCATGCCGCGAGGCGGAGGGCCGAGGGCTGCCCGTGAGATCGCCCAGGTGAGCCCCGGAACGGAGCTCATCGCCCTTTCTGCCAACGACGACCTGGGAGACATCCGGGCGATGCTCCGAGCCGGCGCGGGGGCCTACCTCGTGAAAGGTGAAGGCACGGCCGAGATCGTCGATGCGATCCACCGCTGCGTCGACGGAGCAGACGGACGCACGAGGTGGGCCGCCCTCCTTCCACGGGCGTTCGGCACGCGGCCGTTCGGGAGCCGAGAGCGACTTCGACGGATCGAAGCCGCCGTCCGCGGCGAAGGCATCGAGGTCGTCTTCCAGCCCATCTTCGACCTCGCGGACGGCAGGCCGGTCGGCGCGGAGGCGCTCAGTCGCTTCAGGTCGGCCCCGCTCCGCTCTCCGGACCATTGGTTCGCGGAGGCCGCCGGGGTTGGACTCGATATCGAGCTCGAGGTCACGGCAGTTCGTCTCGCGCTTCGCAGCCTGGACCAGCTCGACCCCTCGATCGTCCTCGGTGTCAACGTCTCCCCGGCGACGTGCTGCTCGTCCGAGCTCTCCGAGGTGCTCGAGGGTGTGCCGGCCGGAAGGCTCGTTCTGGAGATCACGGAGAACGCCCCTGTGCATGATTACGAGCGGCTCAGGCGCGCGCTCGCGCCCCTGCGCGCCCGAGGAGTCCGACTCGCGATCGATGACACCTGCTCAGGGTTCGCGAGCCTCCGTCACGTCCTGCATCTCCGGCCGGACACGATCAAGCTCGATATCACCCTCACCCGCGGGGTCGAGTCGGACACGGCCCGTCGTCTCCTGGTCGAAGCGCTCGTGGGTTTCGCTCCGAGCGTCGGCGCCGAGCTGCTCGCCGAGGGGATCGAGGGCGCCGAGCAGCTCCGGACCCTGACGGATGCGGGCGTCAAGCTGGGGCAGGGCTACTACCTCGGCCGCCCGGGTCCGCTGCCGCCTTCAGGGACATGGCCCATCTGGGGCGCCGCGGGCACGCTCACGGAAGCGGAGTCGATCACGCTTAGGAACTGAGCCAACCGAGACACGCCCCCCAGCCCCGCCCGGCAGCTACACTCGCGAACGGGCCTATGGAGACCGAGATCCTGATCGCGGACGACCACGGGCTCATCCGAGAAGGTCTCCGAACCCTCCTCGACGCAGAGGAAGGCCTGCGCGTCGTGGGAGAGGCTCGAACGGGGGACGAGGCGCTCGCGCTGACCAGACACCTGCATCCGGACGTGGTCGTGCTCGACGTGCGGCTGCCCGATCGGAGCGGCATCGAGATCTGCGCCGAGATCCACAACCTTTCACCCGCCACCAAGGTCCTGGTCTGTTCGGGTCTCGCCGACGGGTCCGCGCTCGTCGAGGCGGCGAAAGCCGGTGCCGAGGGGTTCGTTTCCAAGGAGGCCACGAACGCGGAGATCGTCGACGCCGTCCGGCGGGTCGCCGGAGGCGCCTCGGTGGTCGGCGAAGGATCCGCGCAGACGATGTTCCGGTACCTCCGTTCGCATCGCGGAGACGCTCCGCGCCTCGCGCAACTCTCGGACCGGGAACGGGAGGTCTTGGGGTTGCTCTCAGAAGGCCTGACGAACCGTGAGATCGGATCTCGCCTCTTCATCTCGGAGAAGACCGTGCGCAATCACGTCTCCGGCCTTCTTCGGAAGCTGCACCTGCGCCACCGGACCGAGGCGGCACTGTTCGCGGCGCCGCTGAAGGGCGAGCTTAACCCCGAAAGCTGAGGGACACCGGGACAGATGTCCCGGGGTGCCGGGCCCTGCGCCCATCCAGCCTGCGTCCCCGATGTCCGAATGTCTTGGGTGACGGAAGCGGTTCGGTCCGAACGGCGTCTGAGGCACGAAGGAGGCAACGCGTGAGCACGGTGACACCGACCGAGCGAACCGATGAGCCCACCGCGATCCGAGTCGCCGTCGCCGACGACGAGCAGACCGTGGTCGACGTGCTCCGGACGTTGATCGGCTCCGATCCGACCCTTCGGTTCGTTGGATCGGCGAACGACGCCGAGGCGGCGATCGATGTGGCTGTGCGAGAGCGGCCCGACGTGATCCTGGTGGACGTCCGGATGCCGGGCGGAGGCGGTGTGCGGGCCGTTCGGGAGATCACCAAGCGGTGTCCACCGACCAAGATCGTCGCGCTCTCGGCGCACGAAGACTCCAACACCGTGATCAGGATGATCAGCGCGGGCGCACGCGCTTACGTGCGCAAGGCCGAGTCCACCGAGAAGATCCTTCGGACGATCCATCGAGCGGTCGACGAGCCGTGGTCTCCGCCGGCCAAGCCTCGTCTCGCCCTGATCTCTCCGCCGCTCCCACGGCGCGACGAGCGAGCTGCCCGTGTCGCTCGAGCGATCCTGGACGGCGAGATCACGGCGGAGTTCGACCCGATCGTCGACCTTCGAACCGGCCAGACGATCGGGTTCGACACCCGATCGAGGGTGGCCACCCTTCCCCACCGCTCCTTCGACACCTGGATCGCAGACGCCGAAGCGGCTGACTTGCTGCTCGATTTCGAGCTCGCCGCCTTCCGGGCGGCCCTTCCCGCGCTGCGGGAGATCCCGCCAGAACTGTTCCTCGAGTTCGAGGTGACCGCCGCCACGGCCCGCACGGCCAGGTTCCGCCGGGCGATCAGCCGTTCGATCGCCAACCGGATCGTTCTCGGGTTCAGCCCGCTCGTCGTCTCGGACGATGGCGCCTCGGCCGACGCGAACCTCGGCGAGACGCTCGCGACGCTTCGGGAACGAGGGGTCCGGCTCTCTGCTCGCGACATCGGGCCCGGGCTCCCGAGCCTTCGCCACCTCCTCCTGATCACTCCGGAATTCGCGCGGCTGGACCACGCCCTCACCCGATCGGTGAGCGACAGCTTCTCGAGCCATGCGATCGTCGCATCCGCGACCGCGTGCGCCGCGGAGGTTGGGGCGCAGGTGATCGCCGCCGACGTTGCCTCCGACGACCAGCTCGAGGAGCTGCGCGCCCTGGGGGTCGCCATGATCCAAGGGCCCATCGTGGGCGACCCGCTCACCGTGGCGGGATTGGGTGGAGATCCGCTTCCGACGATGTTCAAGCCACGGAGGCCGGATACCGAAGAATCCAAAGATTGAGGTTTCTCCAACGAGCACCTCTCCTCAGGAGGCGGAGCCATGACCCGATCGATGCACCTTCTCGCGGCGATCCCCCTCGCGGTCCTGTCGCTGGCTCTGGCGAGTCCTGCCTTCGCGGACGAGACCTGTGACCCGCTGGACGTCACCTGCGTCGCGACGGGTACCACGGGCTCCGCACAGCAGACCGTCAAGAACACGACCGATACCGTCACCGGCACCGCCAAGCCGATCGCCGACGACCCCCTGGGTACGGTCGACCGGATCGTGCACCCGGGGAGCCCCGGCGGTGGGGGCGGCGGGGGAGGCGGGGGCACAGGCGGCGGCGCGGGCGATCAGCCGAACGGCGGGCACACCGCCGACCGACCGGTCGCGACGGGCTCACACCCGGCTCACGGACCGCAGGTCGGACGACCCGCCGGCTCCCGACCCTCCGGGCCGCGATCCGCGGGCTCGTCCCTCGGTCCGTCGACGATCCCAGTCCCGCCATCGAAGGACCCGGTCTTCGCCGACGAGGTCGCCAGCGCCTTCCACGCGGTGGCCCCGACCCTCGGCGTGGTGATCGCGCTGTTCGCGGTCGCGCTCGGGTTCGTCATGGTCCAGGACCGCCTCGACCGCCGCGACCCGAAGCTCTCGCTCGCACCCGTGCAGACCGAGATGATGGGGTTCTCGTGATCTCGCCTCTCTCCTGGCGGGAGGGGGCACGGCCCGACCCGTCGGAGCTGCTCTCCCTCGAGGAGCGCCACGCGTATCTCGCGGTCCTGCGAGCCGGTCTCGGTGCGATGGTCCTCGCAGCGGTGGTGCTCGCTCCGGGGATCGTCGTCGGGCCGGTCGGCCGCATCATCCTCGCGACCGTGGGCTATCTCGCGGTGTCGGCCGGACCCTTCGCCCTCCGTCGAGACCGCCGACTCGCCCTTCCTCTCATGCAGGGCGCCCTTCTCCTCGACGGGATCTACCTGGCCGCGGTCGTCGCCTTCACCGGCGGAGCCGTGAGCCCGCTCCTGTTCCTCGTGTTCGTCGACCTGGTGGCGGTCACTCTGCTCTGCTCCTATCGGACCGGACTCAAGATCGCCTTGTGGCACACGACGCTGTTCCTCTTGGTCGTCGGATCGATCGACGCGGGGATCATCGAAGGATCGCCGAGACTCGCCCCAGGCTCAGGCGCGCCCGCTCTCGCGATCGCGGGGTTGTGGCTCCTCGCGCTTGGCACCGCCACCGCCGCCGCCGCGAGCGAGCGGCAGCTCAGACGCCAGAAGGTCGATCTGGCATCCCTCTCGGCGATGGTGGCCCGGCTCGACACCAGCTGCGGGGCCGAGGAGATCCCGGGCATCCTGTTGGAGGAACTCTGCGCCACGTTCGGGTTCGAGCGAGGGGTCGTGCTGGCATCGCCGGCGGGGGATCTTCGACTGCTCGCGGCGACCGTCCAAGAGCCACGCGAAGCGCTTGCGCCGGGGGTGGACCCGCTCATCGAACGAGTGTGGGCCGATCGAGCCCCTCGGTTGGTCCGCCAGATCGACCTCTCGACGGACCCGCGCCTTGGAGCCCTGTTCCCCGGATCCCGGAACCTCCTCGTGGTGCCCCTGTTCCGCGAAGGCGGTCATGCGCTTGGAGCCGTGGTCGTGGAGCGCGGAGGGACCGCTACGGGGATGCGTCGGTGGGTGGTGTCGATGGTCGCGCAGTTCGCAGCTCACGCGGCGCTGGAGCTGCACAACGCGTGGCTGACGGAGGACCGAGAAGCACAGCTCGAGACGATCCGCGGGCTGGAGCGGCAGCTTCGCGCTCACAACCTGGAGCTCGAGGTGAAGGTCGCCGAACGCACCGAGGAGCTCCGCGAGACGATCCAGCATCTGCAGGAGGTCGACGAACAGCGCCGTCGGCTCCTTGCCCACGTCGTCCAGGCCGCCGAGGAGGAGCGCCGTCGGATCGCGAACGACATCCACGACGATCCGGTGCAGAAGATGGTGGTCCTCAAGATGCGACTCGAACTGCTTGCGAAAGCGAACCCGTACCTGCCGGACCTCGACGACGCGCGTGATGCCGTCCTCGGCACCATCCGGAGCATGCGCCACATGCTCTTCGATCTCCGCCCGCCCATCCTCGACGAGGAGGGCCTCGGACCGGCACTTCGTTACTTCTTGGACAACTCGGAGATCGACGCTGCGTGGTCGGTGGAGGACGAGCTCGGCACCGAGCCCTCGGACCAGACGCGCGTCATCCTGTACCGCATCGCGCAGGAGGCGCTCACCAACGCGCGCAAGCACGCGCACGCGGACGAGGTCAACGTGAAGCTGCAGGATCGAGACGGCGGGGTGTGGATGGAGATCTCCGATGACGGAGTGGGTTACAACCCTGAGGGATCGGTGCTCGCGGAGCCGGGTCATCTCGGGATCGCCGCGATGCGTGAGCGAGCCGAGATGGCCGGCGGGTGGTGCACCCTGCGGAGCCTGCCCGGCGCCGGGACCACGCTGGAGGTATGGCTCCCGATGGAAGAGGCGGACGACCACCAGTCCCCGGTGACGGACGAGGACGATGCGATGGCCGCGTCCATACGGATGGACCGGATCGCCTGACGACGCTGGTTCCGGACAACGCCTCCGCGAGCGGCTCGCTCCCGATGCCCATGGGATATGGTGGGGTGGGTTTGAGGCGACGACCCTGGGGGGATCCTCCCCAACCTGTGGCCCGGAGAAAGAACAGATGAACTACCGCAAGCGTGTCGTTGGCTTCGTGCTGTGCGTTCCCCTCGTTGCGTCGCTGCTCAACGCGCCGCCTGCGCACGCGGCGCAGCACGCGGTGGTCGTTCGGATGGCCCTCACCTCGGTGTGGTCCACCCCGAGCCCCGATCCGATGGGCATCGCCTACGACCCGCGCACCCGTCGCCTCCTGATCTCTGATTCGGAGGTGGATGAGATCCCTGCCCTCTGGAAGGGGAAGAACCTCTTCGTCGCCAGGCGGAAGGGAGCCCTCGTCGCGGCTCGGACGTTCAAGAAGTTCACGGTGGAACCGGAGGACGTGGCGCTCGATAGCGGACATCGCGCCCTCTACGTCACCGACGACGATCTCGATCGGGTGTTCCGGGACAAGCCGGGCAAGGACGGCTTGTTCGGCACCCGCGACGACGTCGTGGCCACGGTCCTGCAGACGCATCGTTTCGGATCCTTCGATCCGGAAGGACTCACGTACTTCGCCCCGAAGAAGATGCTGATCGTCTCAGATTCGACCTCACACCGGATCTACAAGATCCGACGGGGGAAAGACGGTCGTTTCGGTACGCGCGATGACTTCATCCGGAGCTTCGGGATCCACAGGTATGGCTTCACCACCGCGGAAGACGTTCTCGTCACCCCACTCACCCACCACTTCTTGATCGTGAGCAGCAGACAGGACTTCATCCTGGAGACGACTTGGAACGGCGCGCTCGTCCGGAAGATCGATCTGACGGGTCTGGGGATCAAGGCGGCCTCGGGCATCGCCTTCGCGCCGGGCACCGACGGGTCGCGGCGCCGCCTATATCTGACGGACAGCGGCGTGGACAACGCCGTGAACCCCGGCGAGAACGACGGTCGCCTGTTCGAACTGAAGTTCGTCAACGGCCCCTGACCGGCGCGTCGGGTCACGCCGAGGGAACGCCTTGGGGGCCGGCCACCGAACGATCCGGTGCTAGGGTCCGCGAGGTGCACAACCTCGAGAGCGTTCTCGCAGAGTTGAACGATTCCCAGCGTGAAGCCGCCCTCGCACTCCGTGGGCCGGTCGCGATCCTGGCCGGCGCGGGGACGGGGAAGACGACCACGATCACCCACCGCATCGCGTGCCAGGTTCGAAGCGGTGCGTTCGACGCGTCGCAGATCCTGGCGGTCACCTTCACCGACAAGGCCGCGGGTGAGCTGCAACGGAGGCTCCAAGCTCTCGGTGTCGAGGGGGTCGAGGCGCGTACGTTCCACTCCGCGGCGCTGTCCCAGCTGTCGCGGCTGTGGTCTTCGCACACCGGGGAGCCGCTGGCCGACGTGCTGGATCACAAAGCTCCACTCATGGCGTCGCTCGCGAACGCCTTGCCGCCACCACACAAGTTCCTTCCGCGACGTGAGCTCGCGAACGAGATCGAATGGGCCAAGAACCGGATGATCACGCCGGCTCGGTACCTGGACGAGCTCGGTGACCACGAACCGCCGATCCCGGCCGATCTGATGCTCCGCGTCTACGACGGGTACGAGCGCCGCAAACGCGCGATGGGCCGACTCGACTTCGAAGACATGTTGGGACTCGCCCTGCGGCTCTTCGACGAGCACCCCGATGCCGCCGACGCGGTCCGATCGCGGTTCGCCGCCTTCACCGTTGATGAGTTCCAAGACGTGAACCCGCTACAGGCGGGGCTGCTCGAGCGCTGGCTCGGCCCGCGCGACGACCTCTGTGTGGTGGGCGACGACTACCAGACGATCTACGCGTTCACCGGCGCGTCTCCCGAGCACCTGCTGGGCTTCACGCGCCGATTCCCACACGCGACGCTCGTCCGTCTCGAGGAGAACTATCGGTCCACACCGGAGATCCTCGACCTCGCGAACCGGCTCGCGAGCCGGCTCGGCGGGTCGCGGAAGACGCTCCGGTCGAACAAGCCCTCGGGACCTCCACCCATCGCGCGTGCCGAACCCAATGAGACCGCTGAGGTTGCCGCCGTCGTCGATGCTGTGCGGCGTCTGCAACGCGAAGAGGCCGTGCCCCTGGATGAGGTCGCGGTGCTGTACCGGATCAACGCCCGGTCCGAGCCGTTCGAGGAAGCCTTCGCCGCCGCCGGCATCCCATACCAGGTGCGCGACGGGGCGTTCTTGCGGCGACCCGGACCGCGCGGGGTCCTCCAACGGCTGAAGCGGTCAGGCACGGGCACCTCCGTGGCCGAGGCCGTCGCGACCATCACCGACCAGCTCGGCTACGACCCGGAGACGTCGCCCGACGCCGACGAAGAGGTGACGCGCCAGTCGGACCTCGCGCGCATGCGTTCCCTCGCCTCCGAATTCGAGCGCGCGCACCCTGGCGGCGACCACGCGATGTTCGTGGCCGAACTCACCCAACGGTTCTCCACCGAGCACAGCGGCCGAGGCTTGAACCTGCTCACGTACCACCGCGCGAAGGGCCTGGAGTTCGAAGCCGTGTTCCTGCCGCGTCTGATCGATGGCGAGCTTCCGTTCCGTTCGGGCCGAGCGAAGGCAGATCCCCAGGAGGAACGACGGCTGCTCTATGTGGGCCTCACGCGCGCCCGCCGGTACCTCTTCCTCACATGGCCGGTGGACGGTCGCTCGCGACCCAGCCCGTTCCTCGACGATCTAGAGCTTTCGCCGTCCGGGCGGCCGGTCCCATCGTCGGCTCCCGGCGCTTCCGTGAGCGTGCGACGGGGCGGCCCGCTGTTCGATCGGCTGAAGGAGTGGCGCCGCAAGCGGGCCCAGGCGGATGGCGTGCCCGCCTACGTCGTGTTCCACGACCGAACGCTCGCCGAGATCGCCGAGCGCGGATGCAAGGACTGGGCAGACCTCGCGGCGATCTCGGGGGTCGGGCCGGCCAAGCTCGAACGGTACGCGGACGAGGTCCTGGCGATCGTCGCGGCGGGCTAACGGGCGCGCTGCCCGATCGGTCGTTCGCCAGGGACGAAGAGCCGGGCGAACGACCAGACGATCGCCGCGATCCCCAGCGCCGCCAACCACACCAGGTCGTCCGGCGGATCGAGCGCGAAGAACCGTTGCGTCGCGGGGACCAAGAGCACGAACAGGAAGAGCCCCGCCATCGACCAGATCAACGCGAGACGCCGCGGCGTGAGCGGCGCCGCGACGATCGAGAGCACGAGCAGGCCGATCCAGGTCAGCGTCATGACGGCGGCCGTCCGAGCCTCGGCGAGGGACACACCCGGCGCGTGGAGCGCGAGCCGGTAGGCGAGGAGCGTCGCGATCGCCGCGAGCATGCCGGCGGGGATCGCGAAGCGTGCGACCCGCGCGACGAACCCCGGGCGGAACCGGTCCGTGTTCGGGGCGAGCGCGAGGAAGAACGACGGGATCCCGATCGTCACCGCGCCGATGAGCGTCAGATGCCGCGGGAGGAACGGGAAGACGAACCCTGCGACCCCGACCGCGAGCGAGAGGAGCATCGCGTAGACGGTCTTCGTGAGGTACAAGCCCGACGTGCGCTCGATGTTGCCGAGGACGCGTCGCCCCTCGGCAACCACCTGCGGCATCGCGCCGAAGTCCGAATCGAGCAGGACGACCTGCGCGACGGCGCGGGACGCGTCGCTGCCGGAGCCCATCGCCACGCCGATGTCTGCGTCCTTCAGCGCGAGTGCGTCGTTCACGCCGTCACCGATCATCGCGACGGTATGCCCGCGGCTCCTGAGCGCGAGGACCATCGCCCGCTTCTGGGCCGGCGACACGCGACCGATGACCGACGAGTCCTCGAGCGCCGCGCCCAGCGCGGCGACGTCCTCGGGAAGCGTCCGCGCGTCCGCGGGTCGATCGGCTCCCGGAAGACCCAGCCGCCCGGCGATCGCACCGACCGTCCGCGGATCGTCGCCCGAGATCACTTTCACAGCGACGTCCTGCTCCTCGAAGTACCGAAGGGTTTCGGGCACGTCTGAACGGAGCACATCGCCGAGCACGACGACCGCCGCGGGGCGGAGCCCTGACGGGAGTCGCTCTTCGTCGAGCCCGCCGGCGGCCTTCGCGAGCAGGACCACTCGGTTGCCGGCCTCCGCCTCTCGCGCGACCTGGGCTCGGACGGGGTCCGGCGGCGACGCGGGGTCCAGCAGCACATCGGCTCCGCCGAGCACCCACGAACCGTGGTCGCCGAACGCGGCCGCGCTCCACTTCCTCCGGGACGAGAACGCCACGGATCCGGTGGGCGTCCAGCCCGCAGGGGGTTCGGGGAACCGTTCGGCGATCGCGCGCAAGGTCGCGTTCGGATGCTCATCCGTGTTCGCGATCGCGGCGAGCGCCTCCTCCGCCGGTCCGGCGCCGTCGATCGGTGCGACCGAGGTCACCACGAGCTTCCCCTCGGTGAGGGTTCCCGTCTTGTCGATGCAGAGCACGTCTACGCGGGCGAGTCCTTCAACCGCCGGCAGCTCCTGCACGAGGACCCGCTGGCGCGCGAGGCGAACGACCGCCGCCGCAAAGGCGACGCTCATCAGAAGGACAAGCCCCTCGGGCACCATCGCCACGGTTCCTGCGACCGCGCCAGAGATCGACTGGTGCCAGCCATGGTGGCTCCGGAGCTGACTGAAGAACAGGAGGGCTCCCGTCGGCACGATCGCCCATGTCACCCACACGAGGATGCGGTCGATCCCGGCGCGAAGCTCGGAGCGAGTCAGCGCGAAGCGTCGGGCTTCCTCGGCAAGCTTCACCGCATAGGCGGCCGATCCGATCGCGGTGGCCCGGTACCTTCCCGTCCCCGCGACCGCGAACGAGCCGGATCGCACCGTATCTCCGGGCGCCTTCCCGACCGGGTCCGACTCGCCTGTGAGCAGCGACTCGTCGATCTCCAAGCCCTCGGCGGCGAGCACCTCGCCGTCGACCACGACCTGCCCGCCGAGCGAGACCTCAAGGATCTCGTCGGAGACGACCTCCTCCACCGGGACTACGTACACGTGGCCGTCACGGATCACGCATGCTTTCGGCGCCGTCAGCACGGTCAGGCGTTCCAACGTTCGCTTCGCCCGCACCTCCTGCACGATCCCGACCGCCGCGTTCGCCACCAGAACGAACCCGAACAGGGCATCCTGGAAAGGGCCCACGACCAGGATGATCGCGAGCATCGCGCCGAGGAGAGCGTTGAAACGCGTGAGGATGTTCGCGCGGATGATCTGGCCGTACGTCCGCGTGTGCGACGGTGGCAGCCGGTTGACCTCGCCGCTCGCGACGCGTTCCGCGACCTCGGATGCGCTCAGGCCGTGAGCCGCATCGATCACGCGGCAAACCGTACCCGGCACGTCAACCGAGCGACGCGGGATGCCGATGACCTCCTGTGATGCCGACCGTCATACAGCCCCTTCGGGAGGGGATCACCCATCGCGCTCGGTGAGGCCTTCGAGACCGTTCTCGCTGCGGCCCAGGCCGGGGCGGAGTGGGCCTGGCGCGAGCTGTATCGGGAGGCCGCTCCGGCCGTGGAGCGCTATCTCCGAGCTCGCAGGGTCCCGGACGTCGAGGACGTGGTCGGCGAGACCTTCGTCAACGTCGTGCGCTCGATCGATGGGTTCGAGGGGAACGAGACCGCCTTCCGAGGATGGGTGTTCGCGATCGCTCGAAACCGGGCGACCGACGAGCGGCGTCGCCTGATCCGGCATCCGAGCGCACCGGCGTCGATCGAGGAGCTGGACGGCGGTGGCCCGCGCGGAGACGTCGAGAACGAGGCGATGGAAGGCCTCGCGACCGACCGGATCGGTCGTCTCCTGGATACGTTGACCGCCGATCAGCGAGACGTGCTGCTCCTCCGGATCATCGGCGGCCTCACGATCGATCAGGTGGCGGCCGCGGTGGGTCGCAACGCGGGGGCCGTGAAGATGCTGCAGGCCCGTGGCTTGGCGGCGATCCGGCGAGAGATCGAGCGGGGGGCCGTGACCCTATGAGCCCCTCCGACGTTCCTCCTGATGAGATGGGTTTGGATCCGAACGCGACCGACGACGCGCTCGAGCGGATGCTGTCCGGTCAGGCGCCGACGACCGACGAGTGGCCGGAGCTCGCCAGGTTCGTCGAGGACCTTCGCGAGGCGGTGCCGGCGCGCCCCCTCGCTTCGGAGGATCTTCACGTGGCCGCGATGGTCGAGACCTCTCACCTCATAGCCGACAACGGCGACCCGGTCGTGAGGCCGGTCAGCAACGCCGACGCACCTGCACCGCAGGTGTCGCGGCTGCCGAAGCTGAGGAGGAAACCGATGAAGAGATCGACCCGGACCCTGGTGAGGGTGCTCGCTCCCATCGCCGCGGTGCTGACCGTGATGGGCAGCATGGCGGTCGCAGGCGCACTGCCTCACACGGTCCAGAAGGCAGTTTCACACACGGCCGGCATCGTCGGCCTCAACCTGCCCGGCGACGACGAGAGCACGGATGTGCCCGGTCAGGATGACCAAGGAGAGAACGCCGACGACCAGGGCGACAACAACAACCAAGGCGACAGCTCCACGAAAGACACAGCAGTCACGACGAACGACCAGGGTGACCAGGGCGAGAGCTCAGACACACAGACCTCTGCCGACGATCAGGGCGAGAACGACGACAGCCAAGGCGACAACAACAACCAGGGCGAGGATACGCAGAGCGGCGACACGAGCGGCGGGGACTCGCAGAGCGGCGACACCCAAAGCGGTGACACGAGCGGCGGCGGAGACTCGCAGAGCGGCGACTCGCAGAGCGGCAGCGGAGACACGCAAAGCGGTGACACGAGCGGCGGCGGCGACTCGCAGGGCGGCGACTGATCCACTGGGCCTCGAACGAGCGACGACCTGCGGTCCTTCCGGGCAGGTCGTACGTGTTGACCGGCCGCGCGACGCGCCCGGCTTCCGCGACCGCGCGGTCGACATCGGGAACGAAGTTGAGGACGAGCCCTGAGACGACCACATCGAAGCGGTCATCGGGGAACGGAAGCTCCTCGGCATCCCCCCAACGTGGCCGCGAAATGCGCGCCTCTGAGCAGCGCGTTGGCTGACTCGACGAGCCCTTCGGCCGGATCGACCCCGCGAACCTCGGCGGGCGCTGCCGCGCCGATGATCGCGGAAGAGAGGGCGCCCGTCCCGCAACCCACATCGAGACATCGCGCTCCCGGCGCGACCCCGAGCCACTCGACGAAGACGCGGCGGCTCCAACGACCGACGTACGGTTGCTAGCGTTCGGCCGCGCCCCATGGATCGGTCCCCACGCCGGGCATCTTGCCGCCCTGGCGCGAGCTGGCTTCGGCCAGGGAGACGGATGGACGACTGATAGCCTGAGATGTCGGTTCGGGGTCGTCTCGAGACCGGTCCACCGGGTGGGGGTGAGGGCGCGTGGAGCACAGAACGAGTCCGGCCCGACCGCCGGATCCCGGACACGAACGCCGAACCAAGGGACCCGCGCCGCCGCCGCCGCCGTCGTGGCGCAACTGGCTGATCTTCCTCGGCATCGCGCTCACGATCCTGCTCTTGCTCCGCCCCAGCATGAACGGATCCACTCCCACCACGCTGACGTACTCGCAGTTCCTCGACGACGTTCGAGGGGACAAGGTTCAGACGGCGACGATCGACGCCACCGGCGGAGTGACCGGGGAGCTGAAGGACGGCACCAAGTACCGCTCTCAGATCCCCGTCGCCCTCCAGGACAACACCGTTGCCCCCCTGCTGAATGAACATCAGGTCCAGGTGACTGGGCAGGGGCCTGCCTCGGCCACGGTCCTGTCGGTGATCCTGAGCTTGCTGCCGCTCCTGCTATTCGTGGGGCTGTTCATCTTCCTCGGCCGGCGCGCCGGGCGGCAGCTCGCCGGCGGACTGGGCGCGTTGACCGGTTCGCGCGCCAAGCTGTACGACGGCGAGAAGCCCACCACGCGGTTCTCCGACGTGGCCGGCTACGAGGGAGCCAAGCAGGAGGTCGCCGAGGTCGTGGACTTCCTGAAGCACCCGAACCGCTACTCGAAGGCGGGAGCGATCGGGCCCAAGGGCGTGCTGATGGTCGGTCCTCCGGGGACGGGCAAGACCCTGATGGCCCGGGCCGTCGCCGGCGAGGCCGGGGTCCCGTTCTTCTCGGTCACCGGGTCGTCCTTCATCGAGATCTTCGTCGGCGTCGGCGCGTCGCGCGTACGCGACCTGTTCGCGGAGGCTCGGAAGCGTGCCCCGGCGATCGTGTTCATCGATGAGATCGACGCGATCGGCGCACGCAGAGGTGGCGCCATCGTGTCCAACGACGAGCGGGAACAGACGCTGAATCAGTTGCTGGCGGAGATGGACGGATTCGATCCAGCAGCCGGCGTGGTAGTGATGGCGGCCACCAACCGGCCCGAGACCCTCGACCCGGCGTTGCTCCGCCCGGGCCGGTTCGACCGGCAGGTGGAGATCCCGTTGCCGAACCTGAAGGAGCGCGCGGCGATCCTGGCCGTCCATGCGAAAGGAAAGAAGCTCGGTCCGGATGTGGATCTCCTGGTGATTGCTCGGGGGACGCCCGGCTTCTCCGGTGCGGATCTGGCGAATCTGCTGAACGAAGCGGCGATCGTGGCCGTCCGTGCGCAGCGGGACACCGTCACGGCCGATGATTTCGATGAGGCCCGGGACCGGATCCTGCTCGGGCGCCGCGATGCCTCGAACGCACTGCTGCCGGAGGAGAAGCAAGCCGTTGCCGTGCACGAGGCCGGCCATGCGCTGGTCGCCGTGCTCTCCGAACACGCGGATCCGGTGTCGAAGGTGACCATCCTTCCCGCCGGACAGGCGCTCGGCGTGACCCAGCAACTCCCCGTGGACGAGCGACATCTGTATCCGGAGAGCTACCTGCAGGACTCGCTCGCCATCCGGATGGGTGGGCGAGCTGCGGAGCAGCTGGTGATCGGCGAGGCGTCGACGGGCGCGTCCAACGACCTCGCGGGGGCCACGCAGCTCGCGACCCGCATGGTCGTTGAGTTCGGGATGAGCCCCGAGCTTGGGCCGGTCGGGTTCTCCGGCGACGGTCCCGCGTATCTCGGTCAGCAGGAGATCCGAAGCCGATCCTACGCCGAGGCAACGCAGCGGGTGATCGATCAAGAGGTCGAGCGCCTCCTCAAGGAAGCGAACGAGCGAGCGACCACCTTGCTCTCGGATCATCGGGAGGCGCTGAACAAGGTCACGGCGCTGCTGCTGGAGCGCGAAACGATCGACGGCAGGGACGTGATGGCGGCGGCGGGGATGCAACCGGAGGGCCGGCCCGCGCCGGAGGCTCTTGGTGAAGCGCTCGCCCATCGGGCCGACGGACGAGCCTGATCGCATGAACGAGCCGATCGGATCTCGCGACGAGCCTCGCTACGAGACCGGTATCAAGAAGGAGTACGCCAACGACCAGATCGTCGTGACCTGGGAGCCCGCCTACTGCATCCACGCGGCTGATTGCCTGAACGGGCTCCCGTCAGTGTTCGACCCGTGGCGCCGCCCGTGGATCGCGGTCGACGCGGCGTCGGCGGATGAGATCGCCGACGTCGTCACGAGGTGCCCGACCGGTGCTCTGCATTTCCGACGCTTGGACGGTGGCGAGCAAGAGCCGGAGGCCCAGGATCCGACGGTTCAGCTCCGTCCCAACGGTCCTCTGTTCGTGCGAGGGAAGATCCGGATCGAGGACGCGAGCGGACACCTGATACGGGAGGACACCCGTGTCGCGCTGTGCCGGTGCGGAGGCTCCGAGAACAAGCCGTTCTGTGACGGAACGCACCGCACCATCGGTTTCCGGAGCGGACCGGGCCGCTCATCGGGGACGTGATCGCGTGATCGTCTCCCTCCCCGAGGCGATTCGCGGCTATTTCCGAGCCGTCGACGACGACGACACCGATGCGCTCGTCGCGTGCTTCGCCGACGACGCGGAGGTGGCCGACGAAGGAAACGTGCGGCGGGGGCCGGACGAGATCCGTGCGTGGCGCGAGAAAACCAGATCGGCCTACGGATACACGGCGGAGGTGCTCGGCGCGGAGGTTGAGGACGATAGCTACATCGTCGCGACCAGGCTGACCGGGTCCTTCCCCGGGAGTCCGGTGGAGGTGCCGTACCGATTCACGCTGCGGAGTGGACTGATCGGCAGGCTCGACATCGATCCCTGAGCCCGCCGGTCCGACCTGCAAGCGCGATGCCAAACACTGCCGCCAGGGCGCCACGCCGTGAGCGCTCGAGATGCTGGTAGCGACGCACCGGGCGTACGCGAGCTTCGATCTTGAAAACGGCGGCGCTCGACGCGCGGATCCTGACCCCATCCGGCGGTTGCGCCCGACAGCAGGGCCTGAAATGGTTCATCGGTGCGTATCGCAGTCATCGCAGTGTGTCTCGTCCTGATCGGCGCCGCCGCGGCTTCGGCCGCCACGGGCGGCGGCGATATCCACGGCCGGGGGATCCGGGCCGAGGCGGCCCTCGACGCACGCGTCCTTAACGCCGGCGCCCGGCCGATCCAGATCCTGGATCGGCTCTGCCGGACCCCCGAGACGCGGCAGGGCTGCACCCCGGCGGGCAGCGCCCTTCGCCGGGCGATATCGAGGGCCGTCGATCGACCGATCACCTGGGTGCATCACCTTCGTCCGCACGCAGGGACCCTTTGGGTTCTCGCTCCGGTCAGGTGGACGCCGAAGACCGCATCGCTCCGATACGCCTGGGACGAACCGGGTGCCGGCGGCTGCTTCGGCGGTGGTCAGCTCAGGTACCACCGCGAGCGAGGTTCGTGGAAGCTGTCCTGGGGGATCGCGTACGAGGGATGCTCGGTCACGAGCGCGGGCTCCTCCGCCTGACCTGAGCGAGATCCTCGGATCCCCGGTATCGCCGACGGTATCGCCAAGCCGGAGGACGCGCTCCGCACACGCCGCCGCCCACGCTCCTGACCTGCGCGGCTCCTCCGAGCGTTCAGCCCAGCTGACGCGCTCCCCCGCGACAGGTTCAACGCCGTCCGCGGGCGGGTAAAGGGCTGGCGAGGACACCGCCGAGTAGGAAAGGGGGAGACATGCCACAGAAGGCGTGGAGCGCCAAGCGGGAACGTCAGTACCGGCACATCAAGGAGGGGCTCAAGGAGCACGGACGATCGGAAGACCTCGCCGAGGAGATCGCCGCGCGGACGGTGAACAAGGAGCGCGCCCGGTCAGGGGAGGCGAGGACGAAGAGCCGTTCGTCGACGCAGGACATCTCGTCCGGTCGCCGCGGTGGCCTTCGCTCCCACACGGGACCAAGAGGTCGCACGTATGACCAGCTCTACAACGAGGCGAAGGAGCGCGGCGTGAAGGGCCGCTCGAAGATGTCGAAGGCGCAGCTCGAGCGCGTGTTGGAGCGTTAGCTCATCGCGTGGCGGCGAGCGCCTCGTCCAGGGTGGCGCGCGTCGCGATGGCGTGATCCAGACCGGTCAGGGAAAGGAGCTTGGTCGGCGGTGAGGTCGGCGGGCTCACGACCGCAAGATCGCCGCCCATCTCGCGGAGCCGCTTGAGGCACGCGACGATCACACCCAAGCCGCTCGAATCCATGAACGGGACGGCGGTGAGGTCGAGGACCAGGTGGTCGACGCCGGAATCCATCGCCGCCAGGGCCGCATCCCGCACGGCAGGCGCGCTGTAGAGGTCCATCTCGCCCTCCACGGACAGGACGGTCCACCCATCGACGACGTGGGAACGCACCGTGAGATCGATCTCAGACGTCCCTTCGTGCCGAGTCCCTGGCCTGGGAGAAGGAGTATATCGGTCGTCGGTCGGCATCGATCGTCCGTCCGGATCTGTCGCCACGGTCACCGCTCCAGGAGACGTCGTTTCATCGTGACGACCGTGCCCTCACCGGACGGATGCACCTCGATCTCGTCCATCAGCGCGCGCATGAGGGACATCCCATGGCCACGCCCTACATCCTCGCCATCGCGGCGCCAGGCTCCTTCATCGACGATGTCGACCCTGACGGCGGTGGCGTCACGGCTGAGGCTGACTCGGATCGGAGCGACCGGCCCTCCCCGGTAAGCGTGCTCAACCGCGTTCGCGCACGCCTCGTTGCATGCGAGCACTACCTCTTCGCGTGCCTCTTCCGAGAGCGGCACGTCCACGAGCCACCTCCGCACGGCAGCCCGAACATCGGCCAGGGCGGCCGGCTGGGGCGGCATCGAGATGGTCAGCGGCGGAGCCTCCGGCGCCGCACGCAGGCAGAGGACCGCCACGTCATCGTCTTGGGGGATCTCGCCGATCAACTCAGCGAGGAGGAGATCGGCGAGCGCCTCCGGGTGCCCTGAGGGTGCATCGCGGAGGATGTCCCGGAGCCGTGCCATGCCGAGATCCAGCTGTTCGCCTCGCCGTTCGATCAGTCCGTCCGAGTACAAGACCAACACCGAACCAGGAGGGAACGCCTCCGTCTCCTCATCGCACCGGATCGGGTCCGGGAGCGCGGCGAGCGGCGTGGTCCGACCCCGCTCGAGGAAGCGGACCTCCCCGCCGATCTGGATCAGCGGTAGCGGATGGCCGGCGCACGCGTAGCGCAGCTCGTTGGTGATCAGATCGAGCTCGGCATACGCAACGGTCGCCATCGTGGCCGGCGCGGATGTGCGCGCGAACCGGTCGAGCCCCTCGATGACGATGCCCGGCCCATGGCCGGTCAACGCGAGGCCTTGCAGCGCGCTTCGGAGCTGGCCCATCGCGCCCGCAGCTTCGAGCCCATGCCCAACCACGTCGCCGATCGCGACCCCGATCCGATCGTCGCCGATCCGGATCACGTCGTACCAGTCGCCGCCGACGTCGAGCTCCTCGGTGCCCGGCCGGTACCGGGTGGCGATGGAGACCCGGGGGTCCGCCGGGAGCGAGCCGGGGAGCAGACTCTTCTGCAACGTGGCGGCCACCGCATGCTCCAGCTCGTACAGCTGCGCGCGCTCGAGGGCCTGCGCCCCGAGCGCCACGATGGCACGCACCGCGGACCGCTCGCGCTCGCCGGTCGTCCGGCGCGGAGCGAGCTGCAACGACACGACGCCGATCGGGCGGCGAGCCGTGTCGAAGAGGGGCAGGCATCCGAATCCACCGCCGTGCTCCTTGCTCGGCCGGTCGAACCCCGGATACGCACGATCGAAGCCCTCGAGCGAGTCGAACCAGATCTCGCGTCGCTCCCGGACCGCGTCCGTCGCGGGGAGCCGCAGATCGAGCGACATCGTCTGGAACGGATCGATCAGCACCGGGTCGTTGCCGCGCGACGCCACGGCGTGCAACTCTTGCGCCCCGCGGTCCAGCACGGCGGCCCACGCGGAGGCCGCGCCGACGACTTCGCTGCCGTCCTCGACCAGGATCGTCAGGACCTCCTTCGCGGTCGCGACGACCGCGAGTGACGCTGCGAGGGCCTCCAGGCGCTCGGTCGTGTCCCGTGCTGCACGCTCGGCCTCGAAGAGTCTCGCTCGCTCGAGCGCGAGCGCCGCTTGCTCGGCGAACGTGGTCGCCAGACGGCGCTCCCCCTTGCTGAGACGGCCCTCCGCCTCGAACACCAAACCAAGCGCGCCGAGGCACCGTTCGTCGATCGGCATGGGCACCGCGAGGATCGACCGGGCGGCGGAGCCCGTGGTAGCGATGCCGTCCTCGAACCGACGCTCCCACTCGAGCCGGCTCGGAACCCAGACCGGCGTCCCGGATCGGTACGCCACGCAGATGGCGGCATCGTCGTCGACCCCGTATCGATCCGAGCGTCGGCCGACGCCGTCCAGGGTCTCGGGCTCCCCGGTCGTGGCGACGATCTCCAGGAAACTGCCGTCGTTCGACGGAAGCACGAGCACGCCGGCGTCACCCCGGACGACACCGATCGCCTGGTCCAGGATCACCTCGGAAACCTCCTGGACGGACATGGCCCCCGTCAGCGCGGCCGTGGCGGTCTGGAGTCGCCGCAGGCGGTCGGCGGCCCGCGCCGCGTCGGCCCGGGCTGCGCGGGCGGAGTCGAAGAGCCGCGCGCGTTCGAGCGCCCCGCCCACCCGAGCTGCAACGAGTTCCAAGAGCTCGATGTCGCCTCGGTCGAATCGACGCAGCGTCGTCGATCCCGCGTGCAGTACGCCGACCACGTCGTCCGCACGGAAGATCGGCACGCCGACGACGGACCGGAGTCGCTCGCGCAGCCATGGGCTCACGATCTCGACGCGGGTGACGTCCTCGACAACGACCGGTGTTCGCTCGGCCGCGACGCGTCCGGAGAAACCCTTCCCGAGCGGGATCGGGACCTGTTCCTCGGGGATCCGTCCCAACCCATCGGACGCTCTGACGCGCAGGACGTCCCCCTCGAGCACCAGGAGCGACGCGCTGTCCGCGCCAACGGCCTCACGGATCCGTTGCAGCAGCGAATGCAGAGCGTCGTCGGAGTCGAGCCACTCCAACGCCGCATCACTCACGGTGAGCACCCGCGCCAGCGTCTGCCGGCTGCGCGCCTCGCTCTCCAAGAGCCGCGCGCGCTCGAGCGCCTGGGACGCCTGCCACACCATCGTCTCGAGCGTGGCGCGATCTTCGGGCGTGAAGATCGTTTCCGGGCAGCAGATCGCGAGCACACCCATGGAGCCGCCGCGACGCACGAGCGGGATGAAGCCCCACCGGTCATCCGGCGCACCCTCACCGCGCGGACGTGGGTCCAACCACCGTGCCCTCCCCGTCCGGAAGGCCTCCTGGATGTCTCCGGCAACCGTCGGCGAGGAAGCGGCTGGGATCATCTCGGGGTCGAGCTCGCCGTCCGTCGCCACGACGGCAAGCATCTCGTCGTCCGTGAGCAAGATGACGGCGGCACCCGATGCGCGAACCGCCTCTCGCGCCGCCGACAGCAGGGACTCGATCACCTCGGCCTGGGTCAGGCGCTCGGCGATCGAAGCGGTGAACCCCTGGAGACGCGACAGGCGCTGCAGGACCATCCCCAGCTGCGCGCGTTCCGCCGCCAGGGTCTCCATCAGCTCGTCGCGCTCGGCCTGCGCGGCCACGCGATCGCTGACGTCCTTGACGATCGCAACGAGTCCGAGCCGCTCACCGTCCGAGCCGACGACCTCGTTCGCGTTGAGGATCACATCGACCGTCTGGCCGTCGGGTCGTCGGAAGGTGAAGTCGAACTCGCCCGATCCTCCGTCGATCACCGAGGCCAAGGCTTCCTCGACGTGCTCCCGCTCCGGGCCTTCCTCGAACCACCACGGGAAGGGCGGGCGGAGGCCGATGATCTCGTCGCGAGGCATGCCCACGATCTCCGCGAACCGCTCGTTCACATCGAGGATCGTGCCGGTACGGTCCATCATCTCGAAGCCGTCCTGCAGCGACGCGATGAATGCGGCGTGGCGATCCTTCGCCTCGCGGACAGCAGAGCGCTCCGGATCGGTCGAGGTGCTCATCTCCTCCACGAGGGGTTGGACGGAGCCCATCATGCGTCGAGCGGTCTCGCTCCCACAAGCGGGTGTACCGCCGGTCGCTTCGCTACCGGCGGTACACCTTGCTCAGCCCTGCGCGCTCGAGCCGTGATCAGTTCACCCCGGCGTGATGCATGTCTCGGTCGTGATCGTGGTCGTGGTCATCAACATCCTCGACGGTCGGCGCTGCTTCGGTAGTGGCCACCACACCCTGCTGCCGGGCGACGGCTCCCCCGATCGCTCCACCCAGACCGGCGGTGACGAAGCCACCGAGGATGGTCCAGAACGACGCCCAGAGGGCGTTCACGTTCCCGACGCTCCCCGAGTCGAGGCCGGTGGTCACCCGGTCGAGACCGAAGATGTTGAGCACGCTGGGGATGCCGATCGCGATCGTGGCGATCATGAGCAGGCCCCACAGCGACCAACCATGCAGGATGCCGCTCGTGGCGCTCCGGATGCCCGTTAAGTAGCCGGTGATGATGCCACCGAGGAACAAGCACCCCAGCGCGGAACCCCCCAGGAACCACGCGAGGTTCGTCCGGACGACGCTGGTCCCGGATTCGAACGCCAACGCGAGCCACAGCGACGAGAGCAACGCGAACAGCGCGAGGCCGACGACGGCGCCGCCGAAGACGGCGCCCCAGCTGATCACCGGCCGGGTCGAGGTTCGGACCGTCGCCCGCGCCGGTGCCATCGAGATCTCCCGTGCCATCTGCATCCTCCTTTCGAACGACCTGCTCAGATGGTTCCCCGGTCCCGGATCCCCTACACCTGCGGGGCGGACTTGCGACATCCGAACGTGTGTTCTAGGGTTGCGCTGCCATGACCGAACAGATGTTCGAGCTTGCTCGCCGCACCTTCGACACCCCCGAGTTCCGCGGGATCACGTGCATCGAGGTCGAAGCCCGCTCGGTGATCAACAAGGTGTCCGGCGGGATGCCGTTCGACTGGACGATCAACCCCTACCGCGGCTGTACACACGCGTGCGTGTACTGCTTCGCGCGGCCGACCCACACCTACCTGGACATGGATGCCGGCCGCGACTTCGAGACGAAGATCGTGGTGAAGGTCAACGCACCCGAGGTTCTTGCTCGCGAGCTGGCGGCGCGACGGTGGAAGGGCGAACACATCGCGATGGGGACGGGAACGGACCCGTACCAACGGGTCGAAGGTCGGTACCGCCTCATGCGCGGCATCCTGAGCGCCCTCATCACGCGCCGGAATCCGTTCTCCATCCTCACGAAGGGCACGCTCATCCTGCGCGACATCGATCTGTTGACGGAAGCGGCTTCCGTCACACCCGTCTCTGCCGCCTTCTCCATCGGGACGATGGACGAAGACGTCTGGCGGAAGACCGAGCCGGGGACGCCCAGCCCGCGTGCCCGGATGGATGCCGTGAAGACCCTCAACGACGCCGGGATCCCGACCGGCGTTCTGATCGCACCGGTCCTTCCCGGGATCTCCGATGGTCCGGGTCAGGTCGAACGCGTGGTCGAAGCCGCCGTCGCGGCCGGTGCCACGCATGCATCTCCGATCCTCCTTCACCTCCGCCCGGGCGTCCGCGAGGAGTTCCTTCCCTGGCTCCGAACCAACCGACCGGACCTCGTCGCGCGCTACCGGTCTCTCTATCGGACCGCGTATGCGCCGGCGGCCGAACGGGGACGGTTGTCGCGCCGGGTCGAGAGGACGTTGACCGGGATCGGTCGCCCGATCCCGGTCAGCGGCTTCCGGCCAGTGAGAACGACGACCGAGCTGGAGCCGGAGGAACAGCTCAGACTCTGCTGAACCGCCTCACGAACGAACGGTGTTCGGCATCTGCGACGTCCGACGCGACGAGGTCAGCTCGGCGTCGGCCATCTTCTTCTCGACCCGGTCCTCCAGCTTCGAGGCTCCCACGTCGACCTGCATCGCCACGTCCTCCGCGGTACCCCGCATCCGATCGCGCATCGAACGCGTCCAGCGGAGAACCTCGTCGTACCGTTCGCGCCCAGCGTGAGCGCCGAGGAGGTAGGCGCCTCCGCCGATCAGCACGACACGAACGAAACCGGGCTTCCGGACCTTCACCTCCCTGGGCTTGGAACGGAGCGCGTCACGAAGGTCCTTGTGCTCCTCACGCTCGTGATCCAGTTGGGAATGCAGCACCGACACCTCGTTGCGGAGCCGCTCGTTCTGGCGGTCAAGGTTCCCGAGCCGTGCGCTCAGCAGCCGTTCACGCATCCGGCCCGTTCGGTCACCGAGTATCCGGTTCATCCACACCCTCCTTTCCTCGGTCGCCCTGCCGTTACCCCGTTGCCGGGGGTCCATGCATCCGCACAGGCACGCGAAGCGGACCGCTCGATGCTCGGTGGGGATCGAGGGTGTAGACGGCGGTTGCGCGTCCGTCGCTGGGTGGCACCGCGTTCGGCCGGGCGGTTTCTGGCATCCCGCCCCAGGGTAGATGGGGTTCCACCGAACCGAGGCGGGAGGTGACGACGAGATGCGTGTACCCGATCCCAACCCCGAACCCCAACCGAGCCCGGTCCCCCCAACGCCGAACCCGGATCCGATGCCGGTGCCGGAGCCGCAAGCCTTTGCCCGATGAGTTGATCGAGCAGGATCGCCGGCGGCAGATCGCCAGCCGACCGCCGGAAGGAGGCGCGATGCACGCGAGCGAGGACGACGACGCGCGATACCTCGCGAGCCTGGCGTCCCAGGTCCTCGGGATCCGGCGCCCGCAGGCGGAACGACTCGCCGAACGGTACCTGCGCGAGCTCCCCGGGTCGGGTTGGGAGCGATTCCTCCGGTGGATCGCGGACGGTTCGCGCCGGTGAGGCCGTCGGCACCGATCCGCACGCGATCGAACGGTTACGCGAGCCATCGACGCAGGCGCTTCGAGCTCGCGGCCTTCCACGAGCGACGCCATCGACGTCGAGCGTCTGCACGCGCGGCGCGTTCGTCACACACGAGCATCCCGGCGACGAACGCGGAGGAGCTCGACAGTCGCAGCGATCGCAGCCGTTCTTCGGCGACGACGGTGTCTTGGAGGGCGCCGAGCTCGTCCTGCACATCGGCCAACCGCTCGGCGAAGCGGACGGCGGGTTTCCCGAACAGCTCGCGGCCAAGCTCGGCGGCATAACGCGCCCGCTTCGCACGCTTGCGGATCTCGTGGAGCGCCGCATCCGGCGGAGACGGCTCCAGGCGATCGACCGCTCTTGCGGTCCGACGCCACGCTTTCCTCGTGACCGTGCGGAGCGCGCGACGCGCACGACGCCTTTCCGTGGGATCGTTCAGGGGGGGCGTTCGGCTGGCCTCGATCAGCTCGTCCAGCAGCGTCAAGTATCGGGCGGAGCCGAGCCCAACGAGCAGCTCGCGGCGTCGCCGATCATGATCCTCCTCGAGCTTCGAGAGGATCGGAGCCGCCGCTGCCCGATCGGGGCCGGGCAGTTCGCGGATCCTCGCGTCCATGCGCTCGATCAGGACGTCGAGATCGCGCACCGAGCCCAGAAGTCCGCCCAGCCAACCGAGCTCCCCGCGCAAACCCTCGACCGGAGCGAGATACGGTTCGAGGGTCTTGAGATCCGAGCGGAGACGACGGGTCGCAACGCGGGCGTCGTGGACGGGGTCAGCATCGGCGCCCGCCCGGATGGTGAGGTCCTCGACGACCAGCCGGGCCACGCTCCTCGCGAGGGCATACCCCACCAGCACGTCCACGCGCGCCTTCGACCGGAGCTGAGGGATGACGACCTCGGGCTCGGGTCTGCCTCCGAAGACCGTCTCCAGCTTCGCGGCGGAAGTGGTCTTCGCACCCGCGCGTATCAGCAGGCTGGAGAGTTCCGCGAAGAGGGGGTCGGCGCCCGAGCCCTTCGCCTCGATCTCGATCTGTCGGAAGGACGGGCCGGGCGTTCCGTCGACCCACGAGGAGACCCGGTCGTCGCTCACCTCCACCGTCCCGACGTGCGCCACGGCTCGTTCCGTTTCGATCGTCGCGACGGGCTCCAGGGGTCGGCCCCGGATGGTCCCGAGGACGAGCGCCGCCAGCCGGGCAGGCGGTTCATCGGGTGGCCCGGGCTCGTTCAGTTCCTGGCGATCGAGGAAGGCACCGGCCGCTGGAGTCCCTGGCGGCGCGCCCAGCTTCAAGGTCCAACCGTCCTCCGAGCCATCGGAGGCGTGCCGGTAACGAAGCGTGTGGCCCCAGCGGAGCAAGCGATGATCGGCCGTGTCCCAGTACCGGGCAAGGAGCTTCACCGACGACAGCTCGACGGCACGACCGAGCCGCGGCAGATCGAAGCCATCCGGGACCTCGAACGTGGCCTCACGCTCCCTGGGATGACCGTCCATGTCCGCCAGCCTGGCATACCCGGAACGACGGCGGCGCCGTCCGACGTCACGGTGCTCCGCATGCCCCGTTCCCTCGAAGGGTAGGAGGGAGACATCATCGGAGTGAAGGGGGGACCGGTCATGGGTCTGCTGAGCCACATCGTGAGTTTCGGGGCCGGATACACGCTGGGTGCGAAGACGGGTGCGGCGCCGATCCAGCGTGTGCAGAGCCAAGTGGCGCGATGGCGCAGCTGGTCATGGACCCCGGGCGTGCTCCCGCGCGATGTTCAGGTCCGCGACCTGATGACTGCCCCCCCGGAGACGGTCACCCTCGACACGTCGTTGACCGCGGCCGCGCGTCTGATGGCGGATCAGGATATCGGTGACGTGATCGTGATCGAGCCCGGCACCGAACGCGTGGCCGGCATCGTCACGGACCGGGATATCGCGATCCGCGCGGTTGCGGTGGGTCGGGACCCGGTCACCACCACCGTCGAGGACATCTTCAGCCGGGACCTCGTCGCCGCGGCCCCTGCCGACTCGGTCCGACGCGTGATCGACCTGATGGAGGACCTGAAGGTGCGACGCCTCCCCGTTGTCGAAGCAGATCGAGCGGTGGGGATCGTGTCGCTCGGCGATCTGTCGGTCGCGACGAACGTCGGATCGGTGCTCGCCGAGATCAGCGCCGCCGCCCCAGACCGTTGAGCCGGACGTCGTGCTCGTCATCCTGCTCCTGTTGATCGTCAGCGCGGCCGTCGGGGTCACCGCCGGGATCGGCGTCCGCGCGTGGCCCGAAGCGGACCCTGCGCGGACGGCGACGACCGTCATCGAGGACCGGTTGGTCCGTTGGCGATGGCTCCGGCGGTTCATCCGTACACGGATGGACCCGGCGACGACGACCGGACTGGCACTCACGGTAGCGTTGCTCGCCGTCGTGGTCGTCGGCGTGGGCATCGGCGGCGTCGCATACATGATCCGAACGAACTCCGGGGTCGTGAGGATCGACCAGACCATCGCCCGATCGGCTGCGACCCACACGGGCACGGCGGCGTTCCGGATGCTTGAGTCCTTGACCGCGCTCGGATCGACGCCGGTCATCATCCTTGTGGCGCTCGCTGGCGCTTCCTTCGGATGGTGGCGGCGCCGGGACATCTCGATCCCCCTCTTCTTCATGCTCGTCGTCGCTGGTCAGCTCGCGGCCTCCAACCTGATCAAGTTCGCGGTCGAGCGCGTCCGCCCCGACCTCGGACCGATCGGCCCACTGGGGACGCCGTCGTTCCCCAGCGGGCATTCGACGGCCGCGGCCGCAACCTACGCCGCCCTCGCCCTCGTGCTCGGGCGCGATCGCTCACCGCGAGCACGCTCGGTGCTCGCGGGGATCGCGGTCGGCATCGCGGTGGCCGTCGCCGGCTCCCGCGTGCTCCTCGGCGTGCACTGGTTCTCGGACGTCGTCGCGGGACTGGCGCTTGGTTGGACCTGGTTCGCCGTGGTCGCGGTGTCCTTCGGCGGACGGGTGCTCTGGTTCGGAGCCCCGGCTGCGGCCACCGCATCGCCACCGACCCGTTCGCGTCAGCCGGTGGGATCGGCGAGGTGAGTGCGACGGTTGGACCGAGGTCCGTTCACGGACCGAGCGATTGGTTCCTGTCCGCGGGCGAGCGGGGCAATCCCTCCACCGCGATCGACGCTGGGCGCGAGCCCGCAGCCTGGACCCTCGGCAATCGCGTGGAGCCCCTGATCCACGGCGCCGAATACTTCGCTCAGCTCGCGGCGTGCATCGCGCGAGCCCGCGAGGGCGACCAGCTCTTCCTGTCGGACTGGCGGGGGGATGAGGACGAGCTCTTAGGCCCCGAAGGCCCGCGGCTCGGCGACCTGCTGGCCGCCGCGGCTCGGCGGGGCGTGCAGGTCCGGGGACTCCTGTGGCGGTCACACCCACAAGTGCTGGGGTTCAACCAGGCGGAACAGGGCGAGCTCGCCCACACCGTGAACGAGGCGGGCGGCGAGGTGCTGCTGGATGAGCGGGTGCGTCGCACCGGATCCCATCACCAGAAGCTCGTCCTCATCCGGTGCATCGACCGCGACGACCAGGTCGCGTTCGTCGGCGGGATCGACCTGTGCCACGGCCGACGAGACGACACTCTGCACCTGGGGGATCCGCAGGCGGAGCGCCTGGACCCATCCTACGGGCCGCATCCTCCGTGGCATGACCTCCAGGCAGAGGTGCACGGACCGGCCGTCGCCGATCTGGCCGAGTCGTTCAGGGAGCGGTGGAACGACCCGACGCCGCTCGAGCGGCGCGGGCTTCGCCTGCCGCGAATCATCGCGCGATCCACGGACGAGCCGGCGAAGCCCGCGCCGCTCGCTCCCTACGGAACCCCAGCGGCGCCGGCCGGCCGCCACGCCGTCCAGATCCTCCGCACCTACCCCGCGAAACGACCGGGGTACCCGTTCGCCCCCGACGGCGAGCGAAGCATCGCCCGCATCTACGCGAAGGTGCTCGACCGCGCTCGCTCTCTGATCTACGTCGAGGACCAGTACTTCTGGTCGGATGAGATCGCACTGCTCTATGAGCAGGCGCTCCGGCGTGCTCCGCACCTGCGGCTGATCGTCGTCGTTCCCCGGCATCCCGACCGCAACGGGCGGGTGTCAGGCCCGACGAGCCGACTCGGTCAGCTCGCGATGATGGAGCACCTCATGGCGGTAGCGCCGGATCGGATCGCGGTCTTCGACCTGGAGAACGAGCACGCGGACGCTATCTACGTGCACGCCAAGGTGGTGATCATCGATGATGTCGTCGCCCTGATCGGTTCCGACAACATGAACCGCCGGTCCTGGACGCACGATTCGGAGTTGTCCATCGCCGTGTTGGATGAAGAGGAAGATCTCCGGGAACCGCGTGATCCCGCCGGCACCGGCGACCGGGCTCGGCGGTTCGCGCGAGACCTTCGGTTGCGGCTGTGGCGTGAACACCTCGGCGCGCTCGATGACGACGCGCTGCTCGACCCGATCGAGGGCTTCGAGCGTTGGGGCATGGCGGCCGCGGCCCTTGACGCATGGCACGAAGGCGGAGGTCATGGACCGAGGCCGCCCGGGCGCGCGCGTTTCCACCGACCTCGGCCGGTACCGGCATGGCAGCGGATCTGGGCATGGCCGCTCTATCGGACCGTGGTCGATCCCGACGGCCGCCCCCGGCGGCTCCGTCGCCAGCACCGGTTCTGAGGTGCCGCCGTCCGTGCCGTGGCCCGATGTTTGAGAAGCGTTCGTTCGGTGAAAAAGTTCGGCATGGGATCCATCGCGAACGGCGGGCATGCGGGTGGACCGAGTCGCACGATCGGCGAACGCCTTGGAGCCTGGCCTCCACCGGCCATCGCCGCGACCGCGGCGGTCACCGGGTCCATCCTGCTCGCGATCATCATGGCCGCGACCGGCTTCGTCATCACCAGGTCGTCCCTCTCCCCGCGGATCGGCGGCTGGGATGGGAGCGTCGAGCGATGGATCGAACTCCACCGCACGGCGACGCTGAACACGTGGACGCACCTCGGTTCGATCATGGGCGGGACCGGGACGATCCTGGTCGTGGCCGGGACCTCCGTGGCGTTCATGCTGATCCGCAGGCTGTGGTACGACGCCGGCTTCCTGGCGATGGCCTTGTTCATCGAGTTCTCGACCTTCCTGGCCACGACGACGATCATCAACCGGCCGCGCCCCACCATCGTGCCGCTCGACCCGATCCCGGTGACGTCCAGCTTCCCCTCGGGTCACACGGGCGCGGCCATCGCCACGTACGTCGGTCTGGCGATCGTGCTCTCGTCCCGCCTCCGTGGCCCCGTCGTCAGGATGGCGATCTGGATGGTTGCTCTCGGCTTCCCGATCTACGTGGGCGTGTCCCGCGTGTACCGCGGCATGCATCACCCCACCGATGTGATGGCGAGCATCGTGCTCGGTGTGGGGGCGCTCTCCTTCGCACTGCTCGCCGTCCGTGCAGCGGCCGTGGCCGCCGATCGTCGCCCCCCCCGGCGGGTCGAAGCGCCGGCCCCTCGCGAGCGTTCCGAGGTTCGCGCGTGACCTCCGTCGCGGTGCTCGCGCACACGGGCAAGACCCTCGCAGGAGGCCTCGCCGAGTTGCGCGACGCGCTGGCGAGGGAAGGCGTCGACGCACCCCTTTGGTACGAGGTCCCGAAGAGCAAGAAGGCCTCGAAGAAGGTCGAGGAGGCAGTCGCCGGCGGCGCGGATCTCCTCTTCGTTTGGGGTGGGGACGGGATGGTTCAGCGCTGCATCGACGCCGTCGCAACGACGTCGACCACGATCGCCATCATCCCGGCCGGCACGGCGAACCTCTTGGCGAAGAACCTCGGCATCCCTGAGGACATCGAGGGTGCCGTCCACATCGGCCTGCACGGCTCGCGGCGGATGCTCGACGTCGGCGTGATGAACGGTGAGCGCTTCGCGGTGATCGCGGGAGCCGGGCTGGACGCGCTGATGATGCGCGACATGGGAGACGGCCTCAAGAGACGCGCCGGCAGGTTGGGCTACGTCTGGGCGGCGGCGAAGAACCTCGGTGAACACCGCTTCGGGGTGAAGGTCCGCGTCGACGGTCGGTGGTGGTTCTCGGGTCAGGCGAGCTGCGTCCTGGTCGGGAACGTCGGGACCGTTCTCGGGGTCTCATTGTTCCCCCGGGCGCTCCCCGATGACGGGAAGCTCGAGATCGGCGTCGTGACCGCGAAGGGCCTGCTGGATTTGGCTCGTACGCTCGGACGTTCGGTGATCGGCGATCCTGGGCGGTCACCGTTCGTCCACGTGACCTCGGGGCGAGCGTTCGACATCCGCCTCGACCGGAAGCGTCCATACGAGCTCGACGGGGGCGATCGGAAGTCCAAGAAGCGCTTCCGGGTTTCGATCGAGCCGGCAGCTGTCGCTATCTGCGTAGGTGGGGAAGCCAGTTGAGCACGGCGGCCGCGGTCCCGGAGACATGGGAGCTCTCGGGGGACGACGCATGGGAGACGCTCAGGACCACCGGCCGCGCCCGTTTGGTGGGCGACGCCTTCCGCCGGTTCCGAGCCGCCGACGGGACCAGTCACGCTCGTAGCATGGCGTTCGTCTCGATGCTGATCGTGATCCAAGGGGTCATCATCGTGCTCGGTCTCGCCAGCGCGATCGGACAAGGCAACCTCACCGACCTGATCGTGAAGACACTTCAGAGCGCCGCGCCGGGTCCTGCGGGCAAGCTGATGACGCAGGCCGTGGATCAGGCGCATCAGGCCGGCGCGTCGGATCGCTCGACGGCCCTGTTCCTCGGTGTCGTGGCCGTTCTGATCTCCGGCACGATCCTGTTGGGCCAGCTGGAGCGTGGACTGAACAGGATCTACGGCATCGAACAGGACCGCCCCACGGCCAGCAAGTACCTGCACGCGTTCGTGCTCGCCATCACTGCGGGGCTGTTGATCACGGCCGCCTTCGTCACGCTCGGCGTGGGTCGCTCGGTCGCTGCATCGCTCGGGTCGAACACCTCGGTGCAGATCTGGAACGTGATCCGGTGGCCGGTCGGACTCGCCCTCGCGATGGCGGCGATCGCCCTGCTGTACCGGTGGGCCCCGCGGCGCCGCCAGCCGGCTTGGTCCTGGCTCGGCTTCGGATCGTTCGTGGCGGTCGGCATCTGGACGCTCTCGACGATCGGACTGAGTCTGTTCTTCCGGTTCAGCTCCTCGTTCGGTCAGACGTACGGACCGCTGGCGGGGATCATCGCGCTCGGGCTCTGGGCGTTCTTGGCGTCCGTGGGAGTCCTCTATGGCGGTGCCGTCGCAGCGCAGCTGGAGGCGGTCCGCGCCGGAGCGCCCGCGCCTCGCGACGGCGAGATCAGTCGTCGTCCCGTCGACGCCGCGACCGCGGCCGCCTCATAGCCGCCATATCGCGCGTTTGGCCGTCGCGACGTGGGGAACGATCGATACAACGACACGATGGAGGTGGCACGATGGCAGGTAGCAAGACGCAAGCGAAGGGGAAGAAGAACAAGGCGGTCGGCAGCGTGAAGAAGGAGGTCGGCCGCGTGACGAAGAACCGGAGCTTGGAGGCGAAGGGCTCGATGCAGAAGGCGAAAGGCTCCGTGCAAGACGTCGCCGGGAAGACGGCCCGCAAGGTGACGACGAAGAAGAAGTAAGGAGCGTCCTGGCGACGACGATGAGCGAGCGTGAAGCTCGGATCGCACTGAACGAAGCATCCTCACGTGAGATCAATGAAGGCATCGAGAACGCCCGTCCAGCGCCCCCGGGGGACTTCGTTCGGATGGTCTGCGAATGCGGTCGTCAGGACTGTTCGCGCTTGATCGCGATCTCGATCCAGGAGTACGAGGCCGTTCGAGCGGATCCTCGTACGTTCGCCGTCCATCACTCGCACGTCTCCCCCGATGTGGAGGAGCCTGTTCGGACGAATGAGCGCTTCGTCGTCGTCCGGAAGCGGGAAGGGACACCCGCCGAGATCGCCGAAGAAGAGGATCCCCGCTCTTAGTTCTGATCGCGAACCTCGGGCGGCGATGCATCCAGCTCGAACCAGTAGCCGGGGCCCCCATCGTGGATCGCTCCCCAGCGGGTCGCCAGCTGGTTGACGATGAACAGACCCCAGCCCGATTCCGCTCCCGGAGCAGGCCTGATGCTTCCCGCGATCCTGGCGGGTCGACCGTGGTCGCGATCGCGAACGACCACCTTGAGACGCCGGCCGGACCATCTGGCCAAGATCCGGATGCGCTGATCCGCCCGCAATGCGGCATGCCGCACGCTGTTCGATACGAGCTCCGTGATCAAGAGCCGAGCGTCGTCCCGGACGTCGGGCGGCAATCCCAGCGCGTCGAACGATCGGCGTACGTCTCCCAGCGCACTCAGCTCGGGCGGGACGCTCAGCTCCAAGCGCCAAGTCGTCCCGTCCGCCGAGGCCATACGATCTTGCCCCATCTCCGGATCACCACCCGTCGCGCCTCCCTGTCCCCTACCCACCAGGGCGAAAGCGAACCACCGTTCGGGCATCGCTAGGCGGTTCGACGAGACCGATCCGGGGAATACCGCGCTTGAGACCCCGAGGGAGGGAGCGAACCCCATGATCCGACGGATCCTCGCCGTGATCGCCATCGTCATCGGCGTTCTCGCGATCTTCACGAGCCACGCGTTCGGTATCAGCGCCCTGCATCTGCTGGCGGTCGGCGTGATCGTCCTCGGGGCGGCGCTCGTCCTCGCCGGCTGACGGGAGCCCCTCCACGTCTGGTTTCGAACCGTTGCTTCACGGGAACCCTCTCGTCGGCGGGCGAGGGGAAGGGGCGAGCGGCGCATGACCGAGATGATGAAGACGCTCTGGGCATCGGTCCAAGGCGACCCCGTCTTCATGCGTCGCGTGAACGGATGGCTCACGCTCTTCTGGATCGTGATGATCCCCGTTTCGATCATCACCGGATGGATCAACAGCGTCTCGTACGTGGCGGCCCTCTCGCTCTGGGCGCTGGTCTCCGGTCACTGGTCCGCGTGGCAGGCGGCGCGGGTCGAGGTGAAACAAGACGAGGACGCCGCGGCCGGCAGCACCGGCCTCACCTGAGTCGATCGCTGACGCCGCGGCCGGGATCGAGATCGCCTGACGATCTCGATCCCCGGCCGCGGCCGCCAGGCGAGTACTCGGATGCCTAGGCGGGATGGACGCCCGCGAGCACCGCGGAGACGTTCACCACGCCGCGACACGCCTGCAGCTTCGCTGGGATGAACAACGATGCGCTGGCGTTCGGGGGCGTGATCTGGATCACCGCCGACGTCGGGCAGGTGCCGGGCCCCGAGGACACGTCGCTGTAGCTCGAGTAGAAGGTCGCGGATCCTCCGGGCAGCAACTTCACATGGCTGGGCGCGGGGGGCAGGTTCCGCTTCACGGTCGTGGGGATCGGACGTCCGCGGCGGCCGTAGAGCTGGAGGTCCGGGTAGCCATCCAGATCGCATGCCTTCGCGGAAACGTTCGTGAACACCCAGGCTCCGTGGATCGTGCCCGCGGCGCCGTCGATGCCGTTCGCCCGGACACCGAGCTGGTTGCGCAGACAGCTCGCGGGCCCAGAGGCCGTCTGGAGCGCCGCCGAGACCGTGGGGAAAGCTGCCAGGGCGACGATCGCGGCCACGGCGACACCGATCAGAGACGTGCGGATCTTTTCCATCGATGATCCTCCTTCGTTTCGTCTGTCCGGCTCAGGCGCCGGCGCTGGGTTCGAACGGCCCGACCTCGAGCGTTGACGGCTCGGTGGGGCCATTGCAGGGGGGCACGAAGCTCGCGTCGGTACTGGACGCGTCGAGGGTTCCGGCGCCGTTCCCAAGGTCGATCTGCCAGGACACCGGACCCGAGAGTTGCGGACAGGCGTTCGACCAGCGGACGCGGACGGACGCCGCGGATCCGGGCTGCAGGCTGACGACCGGCCACCCTTGCGGCTCAGGCGCCGCGTTCGCCTTCCACTGCGGCTCGCTAGGGGTGACCTGGACGCTCACCTCGTTCCCATGCGCGTCGGAGATCGACACGCCAGGCCGGCCCGTGAGGGTGCAGGGCGCTCCGCCGACGTTCGTGAGGTCGATCGATCCCTCGACCGATCCCATCGCGCCTCCGAGCGAGACCATGCCTTGGAGGTCAGACGCCGCACACCCGGTCAGTTGCGCGACCGAAGGGGAGCTCGCCGGGAGGGTGCCGCCGGAGCCACGGAGGTTGGCGAGGCCTGCGGAGGCACCTGCCACGATCACCACGGCTCCCAGCACGGACGCCACGGCGTTCCGCGCGACCCGGCGCCGTGCCCGGGTGAGCATCGTCGGGGGGACATCCTGGACGTGCGGGACCTCGGCTGCCCGGTCCCGGAGCATCTGTTCCAGCTCGTTCAGATCGTTATCCATCACCGTCGCTCCTCACGTGGACACGCAGCTCGGCGAGGCCTCGAGACACGAGGGATCGCACCGTTCCCGGCCGGCATCCCAAGATGTCGGCCACCCGTTGCTCGGGCAGGTCTTCGTAGATGCGGAGCACGATGGCCGTCCGCTGTCGGACGGGCAGCCGCTGGAGCCCGTTCCACAGCTCGTCACGGCGGCCGGTGTCCGGCGCGTCGCCGACCCTCGGCGGTTCTGCCGCGGTGCGGTTGAGATAGGACCGCTCGACCCGTTTCCTGCGGAAATGCGAGTTCGCCAGGTTCACGATCGTCCGGCGGAGGTACGCGTCGAACGCGCCGGGATCCCGGAGGTGCACCAGTCGCCCGGCGAGCTTGACGAAGGCATCCTGGACGAGGTCCTCGGCGAGCTGGCGATCCCCCGTCAACATGTAGGCGAGGCGGGTTGCCTCAGCCGCGTGTCGGACGTAGAGCTCGGCCAGACGGCCGCCCTCAGCCTCGCTCACGTATGCATCCTCCCGCGTTACGAGTCGGCTCATACCTGGTAGACGCCGAGCACCCACACGAGGTTGCGCTTTCGGTTCCGGCCCGGTTCACCGGGACAGCAGCGCGAGGGCTTCACCGAACGCACGGATCGCGCGTTCGGTGTTCGGGCTGGGGATCAGGATCACCTCGTCGGCCCCGGCCTCCGCGAACGCGCGGAGGCCGTCCGCGATATCCATCATGGAACCGGCGAGCGGTGGGGCATCCTCGTCCACCGGCTCTTCACCCGGCTCGAGGTCGATGGCCGTGAACACGCAGACGCTCCGCGCGAGGGTCTCGGGATCCCTCCGGAGACCGCGCGCGATCCGCGTCACGCGTTCGTTCTGTGCAGCGAACCCTGCCGGATCGTTCCCGCACCACGGCCCCCAGACGTTCCATGCATCGACCGTGGGCGCGGTCGCCTCTAGGATGCGCTCACCCGTGCTGCCGATCATGAGCGGGACACGACGCGACATCGACGGCAACAGCACCCCATCATCCGTCCGGTACCACTGGCCGTCGAACGACACCCGCTCTCCCGCGAGCAGCCCGCGCACGATCCGGTACGCCTCGATCGATCGGGCGGCCCTCCCTTCGAACGGGAGACCGAACGCCTCGAACTCGGCTCGGTTCCACCCCGCGCCCAGCCCGAGGATCAGCCGGCCGCCGCTGATGTCATCAAGCGTGGCGGCCATCTTCGCGAGGATCGGCGGGTGACGGAACGCGGTGCAGGCGACGAGCGGCCCGAGCCGGATCGTGGTGGTCGATGCCGCCACCGCGGCGAGCAGCGTGAACGCCTCCAGGGGTCCTCGTTCCGGCCCGTCGTCACGGTAGAGCAGGTGGTCGCCCACCCAGATCGAGTCGAATCCCACCGCTTCCGCCGTCCGCGCCATGGCGAGGTACTCCCCGATCGAGATCTTCCGCTCGGCTTCCGGAAGCTGGATCCCCACCCGCAACCGCCCTGGCATCCGCGGGAGCATACGCCGGTGCCTCAAGGTGACCGGTCGGGCGCCGATGAGACGAGGACCATGGGACGAACCGTTCCTGCACGGCCGCCGCGCGCCCCGGAAGCACCTGGGCAGAGCGCGACGGTTGAGGCTGCCCTGCCGTCACCGAACGGCAAGCCGCGTCGTCGACAAGACGACGGATGGCTCGATCGATGGGCGCTGACGGTCTCGGACCTCACGCGGCTCACGAACACCCATCCGATGATGGACGCGATCATCGAGGAGCAGCGGGGGCGCCGGATCCGGATAGGCGATCGGTGGCTGGCGGACTTCGCCAGCTGCAACTACCTCGGATTCGACCTCGACGAGGAGATCATCGCGTCGGTGCCCGAATACCTCGCGAAGTGGGGGACGCACCCCTCGTGGTCCAGGCTCCTGGGCAATCCCCGCATGTATCCCGAGATCGAAGAGCAGATGACGGAACTGCTGCACGCCCCGGACGTTCTGGTGCTCCCGACGATCACGCACATCCACACCTCGGTGATCCCCGTGCTGGTGGGCGACGGGACCATCTTCCTGGACGGCCGGGCACACAAGACGATGTACGACGGTGCGATGTACGCGGCCGGCCACGGGGCTTCCATCGTCCGGTTCCGACACAACGACCCCGAGCACCTGGCCGAGCTGCTTGACGATGCGATGTATCCGTCGCCACGGGTGATCGCCATGGACGGCGTCAATTCGATGACCGGCAACGCTCCCGACCTGGCCGCGTTCTCCCGCCTCGCAACCGAACACCATTGCCTGCTGTACGTCGACGACGCGCACGGCTTCGGCCTGATCGGCGAACGCTCACCCGATGAGCTCTGTGACTACGGCACGTCGGGCAACAGCGTGTTCCGGCACCTCGACGTGTCGTACGACGATGCGGTGCTGGTTGCCGGCTTCTCGAAGTCGTACTCCTCCCTGCTCGCGTTCATGTCGCTCACCACCCCGTTGAAGGACGCTCTGAAGGTGCTCGCCCCTCCCTACCTCTACTCGGGCCCGTCGCCGGTCGCATCGCTCGCGACCGTGCTCGCCGGGCTCGAGGTGAACCGGAGACGGGGAGACCTCGTGCGTCTGGAGGTGTGGCGGAAGACGGCACGCGTGCTCGATGCCATGCGCACCCTGGGGATCCACACGCCCAACACGTCGGGGCATCCCATCATCGAGATCCCGCTCGCCAACCACGAGGAGATCGACGACGTCGGCCGATACCTGTTCGAGCACGGGATCTACGTCACGATGGCTGCCTATCCGCTGGCGCCCAAGAGCGAGGTGGGTTTCCGGATCCAGGTCACGGCGGCCAACGGGGACGACGAGATCGAGGAGCTCATCGCGGTCCTGACCTCGTTGAAGGAGCGGTTCCAGCTCGAACAGCTTCACCCGGCCACGGCCTGAGCAGCCCGACCGATCAGCAGGGACTACCCGAAATGGAGTACCTCGGCGGGTTCCCCAAAAAGCGCTCATCCTGGGTCGGCGGCGGCCGATAGATAGGGTTATGAGGAACAAGCTCTGGCTCGTCTACGTGGCGGTCGCCTCCGTTGCGACGATGGGCTATTTCGCTACGGGGCACGTCAGCTACGTGATCAACGTCATCGGGCTCTCCTCGCCCGTGATGATCGTGGTGGCCCTCAGGATCTGGCGCCCCGAGAAGCGGCTGCCGTGGATCATGTTCTCGCTGGGGATGTTCACGTTCATCCTGGGCGACGTCGTCTCGTACAACTACGACAAGTTCCATTCGATCGCGCCGGCGCTCTTCCCGTTCGATGTCGATGGCCTGACCCCCTTCCCCGGCTGGGCCGACGGGTTCTATCTCGCCGTGTACGTCTTCATGGTCGCGGGCATCCTGCTGCTGATCCACGCCCGCGATCCCAGCCGTGACCGTTCGAGCCTCGTGGACGCATTGATGTTGTCGCTCGGCATCGGCGTGGTCTCGTGGGTGATCCTGATCTCGCCGCAGGCCTACCAACAGGACGTTCCGCTGTCCGTGAAGCTCACCTCGATGGCGTACCCACTGGCGGACCTCCTGCTCCTGGGTGCCGCCCTCCGATTGGCCGTCGGCGCGGGTCGCAAGCCCTGGGCGTTCCGGCTGATCATCATCGCCATCGTTGCCCTGTTCATCACGGATGCCTTCTACGCGTGGATGAACCTCTATACGGACGCGGGCTATCAGCCCGGGAGTGGCTACCTCGAGGCCGGCTGGATCGCCTTCTACGTGCTGTTCGGCGCGGCGGCGCTCCATCCCTCGATGCGCGAACTCTCCGAACCGGTCGACGACGTCGAAACGAAGCTCACCCGTGGGCGCCTACTCGTGCTCGCCGGCGCTTCCCTCATGGCTCCCGTGCTCATCGCCTACGAGGGCGCGAAGGGCGAGAGCACCGACCTCCCGATCCTGATCGCCGCCACGGTCCTTCTGTTCATCCTCGTGGTGATCCGGATGTGGGGACTGATGCAGCGGCAGCAGCAATACGTCCGACATGAGCAGGCGCTGCGCGAAGCCGGCATGGATCTGGTCACGGCGACCAACCGGGACAGCATCCATACCGCGGCCGGCCGCGCCGTCCTCGCGCTGACCGGCGACGACGTCTCCGTCAGGATCTTCGAACAGCAGGAGGTCCCCGGCGAACTGGTGGTCGTCGCGGCACCCGGTAGTGACGACGGAGCGATCGGAACGTCCGTGCGTCTGTCCGAGTTCGAGGCGTGGAAGCGTGAACGTCTCCAGGGGCGCCACGCGTATCAGGTGACGCTCCAGGACGATATCGCCGACATGCTCCAGCTGCCGGAGGCGCACCGGTCCCTCTTCGTGGCGCCCCTCTTCATGCGCGACGAGCTCCGGGGGCTCCTGGTCGTCTCGGCCATCGAGGAGCTCTCGCGCCAGGACGCCGACTCGCTCCAAGCGCTCTCCGCACAGGTCGCCCTGGCGCTCGAAAGCGCCGCCCTGACCGAGGACCTACTGATCCAGCAGAGCCAGACGCGCTTCGCGTCCCTCGTCAAGAACTCGTCGGACGTCGTGATGGTGACGGAGCCAGACACGACGATCCGCTATGCCAGCCCATCGGCGCACCGGGTGCTCGGGTTCGAACCGGAGGAGCTCGAGGGTCGCCGGTTCGCCGAGTTGATCGCGCCGGAGGACCGCACGCGAGCTCTGTCCTTCCTGACCGCGATGGCGGACGGCGAGGGGCACGTCGGGCTGACCGAATTCCGGGTACGACACCAGAACGGGACCGATCTCTACGTCGAGACGCTCCGCACGAACCTCTTGAAGGACCCCAACGTGAAGGGCGTCGTGCTGAACACCCGCGACATCTCCGAGCGGAAGCAGTTCGAGGAGCAACTCTCGCATCAGGCCTTCCACGACCAGATCACCGGCCTCGCGAACCGCGCCCTCTTCCAGGATCGCGTGAGCCACGCCCTCGAACGGCAGACCCGCGACGGGAACCCCGTGGCCGTCCTCTTCATGGACCTCGACGACTTCAAGACGATCAACGACTCTCTCGGCCACGCCGCCGGCGACCAGCTCCTGGTGGCGCTCGCGGGACGTCTCATCGGTCGCCTCCGGACGGCCGACACGGCTGCGCGACTCGGCGGGGACGAGTTCGGGGTGCTGCTGGAAGATGGCGGCGACGAGGGCATGACCGCCGCCGACGTGGCGGGCCGGATCCTCGAGACGCTGGAGGAGCCCTTCGACCTCGACGGGACCGAGGTGTACGCCCGCGCGAGCATCGGGATCTCGGTCGCCGATCCCGAGGCGCCTGTGGGGAGCGCCGACGAATTGCTTCGGAACGCGGACGTGGCGATGTACATGGCCAAGGAGGGTGGCAAGGGGCGCTATCAGCTCTTCGAACCGGCGATGCATGACACCGCCCTCCGCCGCCTCGAGCTGCGGGCCGCGATGCAGCGCGCGATCGATCACGATGAGTTCCGGCTCTTCTACCAGCCCGTGATCGAGCTCCCGACAGGCAAGATCACGGGTGTCGAAGCGCTGATCCGCTGGTTCGACCCCGAGAAGGGGATCATCCCACCGCTCGATTTCATCCCGCTCGCCGAGGAGACGGGGCTGATCGTCCCGATCGGTCGGTGGGTCCTGATGGAGGCGTGCACATACGCGGCGCGCTTGGCGGACACCTTCGCCGCGCTCGACCTCCACATGGCGGTCAACCTCTCCGCGCGGCAGATCGCCCGCCCGGAAATCGTGGATGAGGTGCGGGAAGCCCTCGCGGTCAGCGGGCTGGACCCCGGCAAGCTCGTCCTCGAGATCACCGAGTCGGTGATGATCCACGACATGGACCTTGCGATCGGGCGTCTCAATGAACTGAAGACGCTCGGGGTACAACTCGCGATCGACGACTTCGGCACGGGGTACTCGTCGCTCAACTACGTCCGTCGATTCCCGGTCGACATCCTGAAGGTGGACAAGTCCTTCATCGACGGCGTCACTGAGGGCGGCGAGTCCTCCGCGCTCACCGCCGCCGTGATCGAGCTCGCATCCATCTTGAACCTCAAGCCGGTCGCCGAGGGCATCGAGCGAGCCGACCAACTGGAACAGCTCATCGCGATGAAGTGCGGTCTGGGCCAGGGATTCCTCTTCGCGAAGCCGCTCCCGACCGACGAGCTCGAGGAGCTGGTCACGGAGCATGTCGCGATGCGACTCGAGGCCGACGCGCTGGCGGATCGCGTCGACTGAGGAGGCCGCCCGTCGCCGGAATAGCGGCGGCTCCCCGAACGTCGGAACTGAGGCGGCTTCGCGTGCCCGTTCGAGGGAGGGATCCGCATGGCAAGTCACACGTCGATCAAGGCGTTGGCGCTCGAAGGGTTCGACCGCCCACCCGCCGTCATCGTGGTTCCCGCGCCGCAGCCAGCGTCGGGCGAGGTGCTCGTCCGGGTCCACGCGGCCTCAGTGAATGCGTACGACGCGTTCGTCGCGATGGGGATGGCGAAGGCCTTCATGGCCTACGAGTTCCCGGCGGTGCTCGGCCAGGACCTCGCCGGGGTCGTGGAGGGAGTGGGCGACGGGGTCGAGGGGTTCCAGGAAGGCGACCGGGTCTTCGGCACGATCGGCGCCAAAGGGACCGTGCATGACGGGACGTTCGCAGAGCTCTCCACACCGAGGGCGCCGGCGCTGGCGCTCACCCCTGCGGCGGTCGACGATCAACAGGCAGGGACCATCGGGGTCGCCGCCACGACGGCCATGAGTGCGGTCGAGGCGATCGATGCATCGAGCGGCGCCACCGTGCTCATCGTCGGGGCAACGGGCGGCGTCGGGACGTTCGCGATCCAGCTCGCGGCCGCGCGGGGCGCGAACGTGATCGCCTCGGTCAAGCCCGGCGACGAGGACGTCGTGACGGCGTTGGGCGCCGCGGAGACCGTCGACTATTCGGAGGATGTGATCGGTGCCGTCCGCGAGCGCCATCCCGATGGGATCGACGCGGTCATCGACCTGGTCCACCGCGATCCCGGGGAGGTCGGAGCGCTCGTGGGTCTGGTTCGCGCCGGTGGAAGGGCGGCTTCGGCGCTGGGCGGGGCGGGCGAGGCGACCGAGATCGGCGAGGTCCAGGTGCGCAACGCAGGCAGCGACCCTTCCCACCTCGGGATACTGGTTTCGATGATCGACGAGGGAACGCTCAGGGCCGAGATCCGGCGCACGTACCCGCTGGCGGATGCCGCGCAAGCATTGACCGACTTCACGACCGGGCACACGGTGGGCAAGTTCGTGATCACGATGCGAGACGTATGACGATAGGTCCCTATGGGGTAGCGGTGTTCGTCGGCACGGCAGCGTCGCGCACGCTCGCGGACCATGAGGTCCGACCCAGTTCGTCAACCGCGACCGTCGCCAAGAGATGAGCGGTCTCGGGATCGATGATCAGGGTCTCCATCGAAGGCTTGACCTGGAACGTGAACCCTTCGCCGGGACGCCCGAGGGGGTCGGTGATGCCCGGCTGTAACGTGATCCCAGGGGTCTCCGCCGCGAGGTCGAGCAATCCACGTCGAACGTCGGGAGGCGTGTTCGGCTGCGCCAGGAGGTCTCCGATCCCCGTGAAGATCCCAAGCGGTCCTGGGGGCTCTTCGATCACGTGACCGGCGTGGATCGCCTTCCGGAGCCCTTCCGGGTCCGAGGGGAGCGACTCGACGTCCACGATCAGGAGCCCTCCCCGTCCATACCGGTGGACCGAGGAGGCCGGAAGCGGCTGGCGTCCGGCCCGGATCCATCTCGCTCGGTCTCCGGGCGATGCGAAGTCGACCCGTTCCACGGTCGTCACCTGGCGGCCGGAGCCATCGGCCGCGACCCACGTCTGGAGTCGCTGCCGGACCACGAGATCCCAGGACAACCCCGAGCCGAGCTCCTCGCCGCCACTGATCCCCTGGGTCTCGACATCGGTGAAGAGGAATCCCGTTCCCGGTCTGACGGGTTGGATCGTCGCCGCGAGGTCTGCGAGTCGCTGCAGCTCGGACGCCGCCGAAACCGTCGGCCCGCCACCCCCGCTCGGAAGGACCACCTGGAGCACGACGGCGATGAACGCGGTCGCCGCCGCGATGCCGACCAGGATGGAGTATCGACGGCGGTGGGAAGGGCGCCGGCCGCGGCCGGAAACGCGCGCCGGCGTCGCCCCGATCCTGGATGGCTGTTCCGGAACCATCTCACGTTGGAGGCGCTCCCACGCGCGCGCCTTCGCGGCGCCGTCCGTCTCAGGCGCATCCAGCGCATCGCGGATCCTCTCGAACTCATCCATGGGGGTCTGGGTCCTCTGTGTTGGGTGTGGTGGGGTCGTCCGGGCTCTGGGCGATCGCTCCGTCGCCCACATCAAGTGTTTCCCTCATGTCGGTGAGCAGTTCCCGCAGCGTCGCCCTCGCTCGATGGATCCTCGAACGAACACTCCCGACCGGGATGGCGAGGATGTCGGCGGTCTCTTGGTAGGTCAGCTCGCCCAGGGCGACCAACACGAAGGGGCTGCGCTGCTCCTGCCGAAGCCCCGTCAGCGCGGTGCGCAGGATCGGTGCCAGGCGGGCAGCATCGAGGGTCTCGGTCTCGATCGGATCGGTTTCCTCGCGCTCCCTCGGGATGCGTGCGAGCAGGTCGTGCTGGCTCCGCTCAGCACGCAGGTGGTGCCGGGCGACGTTGTAGGCGATCCCGAAGAGCCAGGACCTCGCCGACCGGTACCGGAGGTCATAGGTGGCCCGCCGTTGGAACGCGATAAGGAACGTTTGTGCCGCGATCTCCTCTCCGGCCTCGCGACCGACCACCCGCTGGGCGAACCGGCGGACCGACCCATAGTGCCGCTCGAAGACCTCCCGGAATGCCTCGGGGTCTTCGAGGGAGCGATGGATCAGCTCGGCGTCGGTCGCCTCAGCGCCGGACACGAGCCCTCAGGGTTTCCAGCGCAGCGAGGACACCTGGTTCGAGAGGGTCCCGTAGTTCGTGCAGTTCGGGGTGCAGGTGAGCACGGACCCTCCGAAGTTCGTGTTCTCGAACTTCTTGTTCGTGTCGCACCCCCCGAAACCCTTCCCCGAGCTGAACTCGTTGTCCCACGAGGCGCCAACGTCGGCGACGCCCCACACTACGCCGGTGGAGCACGTCGCCGACGCGAAGTAGCTCTTCGACGTGCCACCGTAGCTGACGCCCGTGAACTCGGTCCCGATCAGGACGTCGGCCGTCGCGGTCGCGATCGTATCGGCCGCGAGGACGGCATCGGTCAGCGAGGCGGGCGTCGTGAAGGCGGGGACATCGATCGCGCCCGAGGAGCCTACGGAAAGGGCCTCCGCGTACGTCGGATAGCAACCTAGGTCGACCTCCGTCGCCAGGAGCTCGCCTGAGCTGTCGACCGAGCCGGGCACCAACAGGACCGCGCAGTTGCTCGCTGCTGCTGAAGCGGTTACGGCCGTCGCGACGAGCGTCGCGGCAGTGAACAGGATGACGACGACCGCAGCGTTCGACCTGGACAACGAGTTCCTCTCTCTCACCGATCTCCGTGACCGTAGAGAGCGGTTCGCATCAGATGGAAGAGCAGAACGTCATCGGTTCGTCGTCGATTCGTGATCGTCGTTCCTCGATCACGGCGACACCGGAACCGGACGGCGGCCTGATGGCAATCAAAGGTCAGTGGTACCGACCATCTACCTGGTGGGGATCGACGACCTTGAGCGCATCCCCGAGTTCCTCGATCTGGGGCTCATCGTCGTCGTATCGCCGGACCCGACGACGCTCCGCCGGTGGCAGCACGAGCAGGAGCTCGGTGACGTGCCCACGGCCCATCCGGCCGCGGCATCGGGAGTCGTCGTGGAGATGGACGCGCGACGGATCAGCTACCGGGGCGTACCCCTCACCTTGAGCGATCGCGAGTTCCGCGTGCTCGCGGGTTTGGTCAACGGGAGGGGACGAGCGTTCAGCTTCGAGAAGATCCGACGACTCGGTTGGGGTGAGGGCACGAATATCCCGATCGACATCTACTCGATCAGATCGCTGATCCAGCGGCTCCGAGCCAAGCTCCGAGCGGTGGGGGCGCCGGACACGATCGCGCCCGTTCGAAGCTTCGGGTTCCGACTGGAACGAGGAACGAACGACCCGGACGCGGGAACCGGCCGCCGGTCGAACGGGACTAGTCTCGCCAGATGACCTTGGCGTCGGTGGCGTGACGCTTCAGCCAGAGGATCGCGGTCTCCACCGCTTCGGGGCCGGTGAAGTAGTCGGCGGCCAGCATGACGGCTTTCCCTTCGATCTCGAGGGCCACGCTGTAGGTTTCAGGACCGATGCGGTGCACCACGAAAGCGCCTTGCTCGCGAGCGGGGTCGGCTGGAGCCTGCACGTTATGACGTGGAGCCATCGACCTCTCTCCCCTCTCTCAGCGGGCGCGTGGCACGCTGAAGCGCCCCCTAGATAGGTATTGCCGGGAGTGGTCGGTTCGGTTCCGTCGATCCTGGCCTGAGTGCGGGAGAGGGCCGCGAGCCGGAGGCTCGCGGCCCTCTGGGGACGGCACCGCCCCGCCCTACGCCTTCGTGACGACGATGCCGAAGGGCGTCGCGCCGGCGGGAAGTGAGGCCGGCGAGGACGCGAGCTCGGTCAGGCTGCCACCGTCCACGCCGAAGATGCTGACCGCGTCGATCGCCGCATCCACGACGTAGAGGTTGTTCCCTCCCGCATCCAAGCGAGCGTCGAAGGGCCGGATGCCGAGGCCGCTCGAGAACGTCGTGTCCGACAGGTGCACGAGCGAACCATCCGTCTGGATCGCGTAGCTGGAGATCGTCGTGCTGCCCGTGTTGACCGCGAACAGGTAGCGGCCATCGTGCGAGATCTCGACCCAGCAAGGTGCGGTCTGTCCGTCGGTGTACGGCGAGGCGCCGATCGAACCCAGGGCCCCGTCCTCGGTGACCGAGAACGCCGAGACCGATCCGTTGCCGACACCGCCGTGGGCGTTCGAGACGTACAGGTGTCCCGGATCGGTCGGAGAGAACTCGCTGCCGAACGGACCAGCGGCCTCCGCCGCGAAGGGAGAACCGGCCGCGGGCGTCACGCGCCCATCCTCACCCACCACGAAGCTGTCGATCAGGAAGGTGCTTGGGTCGGTCGTGCCGACCTCGATCCCGATCAGGTTGTTCCCCGTGGCGTTGAACAGGATGTCCCCCGGCTTCGCGGTCGTCGGCAGGGGGATCGTTGACCCGGCGATCGGGGTCAGGTGGCCACCGCTGTTCAGCCGGAAACCGGTGTAGTTGCTCCCCGTCGTCCCGTTCCCCTCGTTGGCGACGTAGACGAGCCCGTCGTGGATGGCGATGCTCACCGGCTCGATGCCGCCAGATGCCACCGGGCTGCCTTGCGCCGGGCTGAGGGTGCCGTCCGGACGCACCCGCACGACCGAGATCTGGTTGCTCCCGGCATCGGCTGCCAGCAGGTACCGACCGTCGTCGGTCGCCTGGAGCGACCCTTGGGAACCGACGATCGTTCCGGTCCCGGCGCCGCCCGCCGTGAAGGGCGATCCCGGCATGGCCGTCAGGGTTCCGTCGGCGTGCTGATCGAACCCGCCGATCGTGTTGCTGCCCGCGGTGTTGTCGTTCACGTAGACGTGACCCACCACGCCGCTCGCTGCGGCGGCGACCTGCGCCGTCCCGGCGAGGCCGGCCGTGATCAGTGCGATCATCACGCCGATCGTCCCCGCGATCCGTGCATGCAAGTGCATCGGTCTCTACCTCCTTGATCTCTTCGACGATCTCTTCGACGGGCATCTCGGCCCGATCCCGGTGCTCGGATCCTGTCGCGACGAACCTCTGGTGTCCGATCGCGCGCAGGCGTTACACCTCGCCTCTGCGAGACGTTGGGATGTGTCCGGGCCGGGGGGCCCGTTGCGCTCCTCGGCATGTTAGGTTGGCGCGTCCACCTGAGCCGTGCCCGACCGGATCGCTGCCCGCGACCTCGCTCGATCGCGGTGCCCCCGACCAGTGACCTGAGCCGTCAGGGACGGAAGGAGCTCGCAGTGCTTGCCCGCTACCGCTTCACCCTCTCGCTCGTCGTCCTGATCGCTGCGTCCCTCATCGGCGCGTCGGCCTCGGCCGATCCCGCGTCGACCGCCGGCCGGGCACTGGGAGCGCGACCGAGCACCGCGAGCAATTTCAAGGTCCCGTGGGGATCGGGCGTCGCCCGGTTCGTCCCTGGTCACGTGGTGGTTGTGTGGAAGGATCGTGCGCCTCGTCAAGCCACGCGGGCTCTGAACGCGCGGCTCGGGGCGCGGACGATCGCTCCGATGGCGGGCTCGAACGTCGACGTGGTGCGGGTCGGCAGCGGGACATCCGTCGCCGCGGCGATCCAGCGCTACCGGCGATCCCCACTGGTCCGCTTCGCCGAGCCGGACCGGATCGCCAGCGTCACAGCCATCCCGAACGATCCGCGGTTCGACCAACAGTGGGCGCTCGACAACACAGGCCAGTCACACGAGATGACGAACCAGGGCGGCGGTTTCGGCACGATGCGGAACGGGACCGCCGGCGCGGACGTTCATGCACTCGCTGCGTGGGCGGCGGAAACTCCCACTGGGGAGCATCCTGTGGTCGCCGTTATCGACACCGGCGTCGACATCAATCAGCCGGACCTGGCGAACCAGCTGTGGGTGAACCCCAACGAGATCGCTGGGAACGGGATCGACGACGACCAGAACGGGTTCGTCGACGACATCCACGGCTGGGACTTCAAACGGAACAGTCCGAACGTGTCACCGGCCAACACGCTCGACGACTCGCACGGCACTCACATCGCGGGGATCATCGCGGCGGAGCAGAACAACAATGAGGGGATCAGCGGCATATGCCCGCAGTGCAGGATCATGGCCCTGCGGATCGGGACGGCGACTTCGATCACCCTCGGGAACGAGCTGAAGGCGATCAACTACGCGATCCATAACCACGCCGACGTGATCAACCTGAGCCTCGGCGACCCGGTGTGGTCGAAGGCCGAGCGCGCCGCCATCGCGAGGGCGGGCAAGGCCGGCATCCTGGTCGTGGTCGCCGCCGGGAACTCGAGCATGGACAACGACATCCAGTTCTACGAGCAACCGAAGGGGCAGCCGCCGAGCTGGGCACCCTCGTATCCCGCCAGCTACACGCTGAACAACATCCTCGCCGTGGCGGCCAGCAACGATCGCGACCAGTACGGCTTCGTCTCGCAGTGCCAGGGGGTCATACCGGTCTGGCAATGCGCGTTCACGAGTTGGGGGCACGACTCGGTCGACGTCGCCGCGCCCGGCGTCGACATCCTCAGCACCGTCAAAGCAGGGTTGTCGTTGGGACATACGTATCCGAACTACGAGTTCTTCGATGGGACCTCGATGGCGGCTCCGATGGTCGCCGGGATCGCGGGGCTGGTGCTTTCCGAGCACCCGCTCTATTCGGGCGTGCAGATCAAGAACGCGATCATGCATTCGGTCGACCACCCCGCGTCCCTCAAGCTCTTCGACGCGTGGGGCCCGCAGACGGGTCTCGGCAAGTCGCCGCTGACCGGGCACTTCACACGGACACAGGGCCGGGTGAACGCTCTGGGCGCCCTCAATGGCTCGACCGCCAACGCGACGCCCCTGACCGACGGGAACATCAACGGAGCCAGGGCGTTCAGGTCCCCGGTGCTCGGGCACCTGGCCTGGCCGGCGGATGCGAACGACGTGTACCGGCGGAAGCTCCGGAAGGGCACCCGCTACCAGGTGATCCTGAACGGACCGTCGGGCTCGGACATGGACCTGTGGGTCTGGCGACCGGGGACGACCGAGATCTTCCAGTTCACGTCCGGATGCTTCGTCCAGGGAGGGCCCTGCCCCGCGTTGCAGGCGGTCTCGGGTGGACGGACGGCGGATGAGAAGGTCACCTTCAAGGCGCCGAAGACCGGAGTCTTCTACATCCAAGTGAATGGGTGGTACTCGGGAGGCAGCTACAAGCTGACCCTCAAGAAGGTCTAGCGGCGAGGAGCGCATGGCCACCATCGAAGGCGTGCGGCGGGTCGCGCTCAGCCTTCCCCGGACCGAGGAGGCGCTCGTCCGCGATCGCGTCAAGTTCCGCGTCGGGCGGATCGTCTACCTAGCCTTCTCTCGCGACGAGACGGTGATGGGATTCGCGTTCCCGAAGGAGGAGCGCGGGTCCCTCGTCTCGTCCAGGCCCTCGACGTTCCTGATGCCGCCGCCCTCAGACCTCCGCTACAACTGGGTGGACGTTCGGCTGAGCGAGATCGACGACGTCGAGATGGAGGAGATCGTCATCGACGCCTGGCGGATGGTCGTTCCGAAGCGGGTCGCTACAGCCCACCTCGGCGACTGAGAGCGACTGAGCCGGCCAGGATGTCAGGCGGCTATCGCGTGTGGACGCTCCCAGCCAGTCCACGGATCCAATCGAGCAGGACATCCCGCTCCTCCATCGGACTCTTGGGTGCGTCCTGCACCACGCGCCCGGACCGCGAACGCTGGTAGAAGGGCCGGCGTTCCTCGTGGATCGCGCAGGTGTTGGTCCCGTTGTAGACGGACAGTCGCGTGTCGCAACCGTCGAACCGGCAGACACGGCCGGTCGCATACCTCCTGGAGGTCTTGTTCTCGCCCCGGCCACGGCCCTGCATCGCGTTCATCGCCTTCGACTCCTCCGTCCGGATATCGCTCCTTAGCTACCCGTAAGAACGAAGGGCAAACGCGGCCCTGGGGTTACTCCCGGGCTTCTTCTTCCTCCTCGTGCTCCAACTCGTCCAGCACCGTCTCGGAGAGCTTCTCCGACCCGATCATGCGGTTCCGTGCCTCATCCGTCGCCCGGATCAGCTCATCCAGCTTGACGTGCATCGCGAGCGAGTCCCGGTTGATCGTGTTCTGGATGATGAACACCATCAGGAAGGTCAGCACGGTGGTCGCCGTATTGATGATCAGCTGCCAGGTATCGGAGAACCCGAAGATCGGCCCGGAGACTGCCCAGACGAGGATGATCACGAACGCGGCCGTGGCTGCGGCCGCATGACCCGTCACCCGAGCGACGGCGCTGGCGAAGGCATCGAACTTCCCGAGATTCCGCTCCGGTTGCACGTCTCACCTCCGCGGCGATCGTCGCGATGTGGCTCGTGGCCGTTCGCTAGCCCCAGATGCTGATCCCGCCGGGCCCGACGAGACATCCGATGATGATCAGGACGATCCCCCACAGGATCGCCCCGCGGATGATCGAGAGGATCCCCGCGATCACCAAGATCGCCGCAAGGATCCACAACAGCAGCGCCGCTCCCGAACTCAGATGTGCCCCGATGATGTCCATGGTCCGTTCCCTCCTCGTTCCGTTGGCGACGTCCGTTCCCGTTCATCGGGCCTCGCAAACGGCCTCCGACCGGGTCCGAACGCCGGCCGGGAGGGTTCGCCTGGCTCGGGATCGGGTACCACTCTTCCGGAGGTGAGACACATGACCATCGGAACCACGACACCGACCAGGAACACCACGGGCACCCTGGCCCGGATCGTGCTCACGCTCGCGGGTGCGGCCCTGATGGTGTTCGGTGCATTCATGCATTGGGTCCGGGGCCTGATCGGGACCAACCTCAGCTGGAAGGCCTTCTATTCGATGGATCTGGGGCATGCCAAGAGCTTCGTGGAGAGCGTCGGATTCATCTTCATCGTGCTCGCGCTCCTCGGGATCGTGGGTCTCGCGGCTTGGGAGGGCGGACTCGGCCGTCTCGCGGGCGCCCTCGGGATCGCGGGCTTCGTCCTCTTCGCGATCCAAGTGTTCCGCGCCAGCGGACAGCATCTCGCGGGGCTCGACACCCGGATCGAGGTCGGTGCGTGGCTCGCGCTCGCAGGATCGGTGATCCTGCTGATCGCGGGGTTCCTCTCGACACCGGAGCCGATCGACTAAACGAGACCTGGGAGGCCACCGATCAGGACGGAGCGGTAGCCGACCTGATGGTTGCTTTCCCTGCCGTGACGCTGATCGATGGGAAGAGGCCCGTGAGCAGATCCCACCTGCGATACGGAAGATCCGCCGGAGCGGACCCGATGTCACCGATCCCATCGGCGCGAAGGGTCCAGCCGTCGCCGTCCTTGAGCAGCTCGATCCGGAGGCGCCGCGAGCCTCCTTCGATGGCACTCGCGAGCAGTTCGGATACGGCCAATGCGAGATCGTCGACCAGCTCCGCGGGTGCTCCCAGATCGTTCGCAACGGCCGTCACGAACGCCCGTAGCGTGATGCCCATGCGTGGGTCCGCCGGGACCTCGAGCACGGCCCCGCTCATCGCGCCACCCTCAGCGAAGATCGTCGACGGTCTGGACACGCGCGATCGACGACTCGAGCCCAGTCAGCTTGAGAAGCTTCACCACGGGGGATGCATCCGGCGCGACCAGCACCAGATCGCCTCCGAGCTCTCGCACGTGCTTGAGGGAAGCTACGATCGCCCCGAGCCCGCTGGAATCGACGAAGCCGACCCCCGTGAGATCCAGCGCGACCTTCTGCGGTCCGGCCGGCGTCGTCTCGCGCACGCGCTCGCGCAGTCCCGGGGCGGTCGCCAGATCGAGCTCTCCAGAAACCGAGAGGACCGACCACGTCCCCATCGTGCGTCCCTCGATCGCGAGCTCGATCCGAACCGCCTCCTCCTTGGCCGGCCCGAAGATCCACGCCGACCGTCGGCCTAGTATAGGTGGACCCTGTGGAGGACCTCTCAACACCGATCACGGTGAACGTCGCGGCGCGACCGGATGCGCTCCACATCTTGCGCGTCGTCGCCGCAAGCGCGGCGGCCCTCCTAGAGTTGCCGTTCGACGCGGTCGATGAGGTACGGATCGCCGTCGACGAGGCAGGGGTTCTTCTGCTCGACTCGTCGCCCGAAGCCGACGCACTCCAGCTGGAGATCACGACGAGCGACGGCTCGTTGCTGATCACGATCGGAACCGATGTCCCGGCGGCCGAGTGGCCGCGCCCGGTCGACCGCGAGAGTTGGTCGTGGACGGTGATCCGGGGGCTCACCCTGGATCCGCGGTTCGTGTCCGGAGACGACGGAAGACCGGCGATCCGATTCCGGACACGCCCTCCCGTGAAGGCGCCGTGAGCGAGGACGATCGGCCGGCGAACGACGCGAACGGAGCCGTCGAGCTGTTCCGACGGCTTCCGGATCCGGCGGTTCGGGAGGAGCTGGCCGAGCGCTTCATGCCGCTCGCCCGTCATCTCGCCCGGCGGTTCGCGGGGCGGGGGGAATCCGTCGAGGATCTGATCCAGGTGGCCGACCTCGGCCTGCTGAATGCGATCGACCGGTTCGATCCTGAGCGAGGGGTCCAATTCACGACCTTCGCTGCCGTGACGATCACCGGCGAGTTGAAGCGCCATTTCCGGGACCGTGGCTGGTCGATCCGAGTCCCACGCTCGTTGCAGGAATCGGCGCTGCTCGTTCATCGCACGTTGGAGACGCTGTGGCAGGACCTCGGCCGGTCGCCGACGATCAGCGAGATCGCTGCGGGGGCGGACCTGACGGAGGAAGCCGTGATCGAGGCGATGGATGCGATCCAGGCGTACTCGCCCGCGTCCTTGGACGCGGCCGTCTCGGAGGACGGGACGCCCATGAGCGAGACCGTGGGCACCGCGGACCCGTCGTTCGAGGTCGCCGAAGGGTGGGCGTCGGTCGCCCCCGCTCTCGAGAAGCTGCCCGATCGCGAGCGACGCATCCTGTACCTCCGCTTCTTCAAGGGGATGACGCAGACGGAGATCGCGCAAGAGGTCGGGATCTCGCAGATGCACATCTCCCGGTTGATCGCGCAGAGCCTCGAGCGGGTCCGTCGAGAGATCCGTGGCCCCGAAGCCCGGGAACGCGGCGCAAGCGAACCGGAAGCGGATCGCCGCTAGCTCCGATGCCTCATCACCCGGTCCGGGTCCCCGGATCCGGCCGGAGCGCTCGCTCGAGCGTTATGGGGAGCCGTTCGAGGGGGCTTGGTGCCGGCCACATGACAGCGATGACATTCGCACCCTGCGTACGCACACAGGGGCCATAGGGGGACCGTGACAGTCCTGTCATGACGCTTGCCCGTAGCGCGATCAGCGCGCCATCGTGACGCGTCAGAACGTTTGCGCGTCTTGGACGAGGGGGTTGCATGGTGCGCTCGTTGCGGTCGTTCCGTGGTGCGTGGAGGTTCCCGGTACTCGTCGCGGTGGGGGTGATGGTGGCGTCGTCGTGCTCGTCGTCATCGAGCGCAGGGGGCGGCGCGGTCACGCCGAACGCCACGATCTTCGTTCAGAACTTCCGATACAACGGCGTCCCAACGACCCTGTCCTCGGGCATCGTGACGTTCCTGTTCGAGAACAAGGAGTCGTTCCCGATCACGCACGAGATGATTCCCATCGCCCTGCCGCAGGGGAAGACCTCGCAGGACGTCACCACGGCGGCGCAGGCGAGCGGGCCGACCGGCGGAGCGAATTCGGAGGACCTCTGGCTGCACATCGGAGGCGACTTCGGCGCTGCGGACACGGGGGCGAGCGTCGTGGAGACGCTCTACCTGCCGCCGGGCACCTACGCGTTCGCCTGTTGGCAGACGGGCACCCAGAGCGGCGGCGACAACGGTCCTCCGCATGCCGCCAAGGGGATGGTTGCCCAGTTCACCGTCACCTGACCGGAGTGCGTCCCATCCGAGCCGACCGCCGGCGTCGAGGATCCAGGTACCTCGCGGGACCACTGCTTCTCTTCTTGGGCGGATGCGCTAAGGAGGGGATCTCCCCGCAGGGGCGGGACGTCCATCAGCTCTACGTCGTCATCATGCTGTTGGCTGCGCCCGTTTTCCTGATCGTCGAGGGGTTGCTGATCTGGAGCATCGTCCGCTATCGCAGGCGCGACGATGCGGCGCCGCCGCAGACGGTGGGTGGGAACCGATCGCTCGGGGTCTTCTTCGTCATCCCGGCCATCATCGTCGCCACGCTCTTCCCGTTCGGCGAAGCGACGCTGATGAAGATCGAGAAGGCGGAGGTCCCTCAGGTCAAGATCCATGTTGAGGGGTTCCAGTGGGAGTGGACGTTCCTGTACCTCAACGAGGGGATCTTCGTCTCCGGCAAGACGGCCTCAGACACGGCCCCGCAGCAGCCGGCGCAGATGTATCTGCCGGTCGACGAGCCGGTCGAGATCGATCTGACGTCCCGAGACGTGATCCATTCCTTCTTCGTGCCGGATCTGCTGTTCAAGCGGGACGCGATCCCCGGGCGGATGACCTCGTTCATGTTCACCCCGACCGTGCTCGGGATCTTCCACGCCCAATGCGCGGAGTTCTGCGGCCTGTTCCATTCGAAGATGACGTTCGAGGTACACGTCGTCTCCCCGCCCGACTACTCGGCGTGGATCCTGCAGGAGCGCAAGGCCGCGGCAAGCGTCACCTGCGCGCCGAGCGGAACGACTCTGAACCTGGTCGCGCACAACATCTCGTGGAACACGAACTGCCTCGCGGTCCCCGCCCAACAACCGTTCACCGTGAGCGTCACCAACCAAGACGATGGGATCCAGCACAACTTCTCGATCTACGACAGCTTCTTCGAGAAGAAGACCTACTTCACGTCGCCGAAGCTGCTCGGCCCGGCGAGCGAAACCCTGAACGTGAGTGGATTGCCACCCGGCCACTACTACTTCCAGTGCGACGTCCACGGGCCCGCCATGTCGGGATCGTTCGTCGTGGCGGCCCCTGGATCGAGCCCATGATGATCACGGAGGGCACGACATGGCGGTGAAAGAGGCACCGACCGCAGCGCTCGCGCCGGAACCCGAGCGCGGCCGGCTCCTCGACTGGCTGACGACGACCGATCACAAGAAGATCGGCCTCCTCTACCTGATCAACAGCTTCGCGTTCTTCGCCATCGCGGGGATCTTCGCGCTGCTGATGCGGACCGAGCTCGCCAGGCCGGGGACGCAGATCTTCGCCCCACACGCCTACAACCAGCTGTTCACGCTGCACGGGACGCTGATGATCTTCCTCGTGATCTTCCCGCTGCTGGCGGGGTTCGGGAATTTCTTCGTGCCGCTACAGATCGGCGCCCTCGACATGGCGTTCCCGAGGATCAACGCCTTGTCCTTCTGGCTCCTGCCCGCCGGCGGCCTGACGATCCTGGCGGGGTTCCTCACCCACGGCGGAGCGGCCGCGGCCGGGTGGACCGGCTATCCCCCCTTGGCGGAACAGCTCGGGACGGGACAGGACCTGTGGATCGTGGGCCTCATGCTCGTCGGCACCGCTTCGATCCTGGGTGCGATCAACTTCATCGTGACGATCCTGCGGATGCGCGCACCGGGCATGACGATGATGCGGATGCCCGTGTTCACGTGGAGCATCCTCGCGACCTCGCTCCTCGTGATCCTCGCCGCGCCCGTCCTCACGGCCGGACTGATCATGGTGTTCGCCGACCGTCAGCTCGGTACGAGCTTCTTCGACCCGAACCGAGGAGGCGTCGTCATCCTGTGGCAGAACGTCTTCTGGTTCTTCGGCCACCCCGAGGTCTACATGTTGATCCTGGGGGCGTGGGGTGTCGTCACCGAGATCATCGCGGTGTTCTCGGGCAAACCGATCTTCAGCTATCGGGGCGTGATCCTGGCGTTCCTGCTGATCACGGCCCTGTCGTTCAGCGTATGGGCGCATCACATGTTCGCGACCGGAGCCGTCGAGCTGCCGTTCTTCAGCGTGACCACGGAGTTGATCTCGATCCCGACCGGCGTGCTGTTCTTCATCTGGTTGGCGACCCTCTGGCGAGGGAAGCTCCGCTTCGAACCCCCGATGCTGTTCGCGCTCGGGTTCATCGCGATGTTCCTGATCGGAGGGATCGACGGCGTGTGGGCGGCGTCACCCGCGATGGACTTCGCGATCCACGACACCTATTGGGTCGTGGCCCACCTGCACTACGTGCTGTTCGGCGGCACGCTCTTCGGCGTGATGGCGGCGATGTTCTATTGGTTCCCGAAGATGACGGGACGGATGCTCTCCCGGCGCCTGGGGATCTGGCAGTTCTGGCTCCAGCTGATCGGGTTCAACCTGACGTTCTTCCCCATGCACATCCTGGGCCTGCGCGGGATGCCTCGGCGGATCGCCGACTACCCGCCCGACCTCGGGTGGAGCTTCCTGAACCTCCTGGCATCGATCGGTGCGTTCGTGATCGCGACGGCGATGATCATCTTCTTCCTCAACATCTTCCTGACCCTCCGGAAGCCGCGAACGGCTCCCGACGACCCGTGGGGCGCCAACACGCTCGAATGGATGACGTCCTCGCCGCCCCCGGCCCACAACTTCGACGTGCTGCCGACGATCCGCTCGGATCGCCCTGCGTACGACCGGCGGATGGCCGAGCAGGAGCCGACGACATGAGCGACGTCACGACGCAGAGGGAGCGCGCCCGGCCGGAGATGAGCGGGCCCGTGCTCGGGATGGTCCTGTTCGTGGCCTCGGAGGCGATGTTCTTCGCCGCCTTCTTCGGGGGGTACTTCACGATCCGGGCGAACGCCCCCGTCTGGCCGCCTCCGGGTGTTCCCCATCTCAAGATCGACATCGCGTCGATCCTCACCGTGGTCCTCGTGGCGAGCAGCGTCGCGGTTCAGTTCTCGCTGCGAGCCACGCGCGCCGGGAGGCGACGGCAGGCCCTGTGGTGGCTCGGCGCCACGATCGGGCTCGGCGTGCTCTTCCTCGGGCTGCAGCTCTACGACTATTCGCAGCTGGGCTTCGGGTTGAAGGATGGCGTCTTCGGCACGTTGTTCTACGTGATGACGGGCATCCACATGGCGCACGTGATCGGAGGCGTGGCCTTCCTCGCTCTCGTCTTCGGTCAGGGGTTGCGGGGTCGCTTGTCGCCGACGCATCACGATCCGCTCGCAGCGGGGGCGATCTACTGGGACTTCGTCGATGTCGTTTGGCTCTGCCTGTTCACGACGTTCTATCTACTGACGCCGAGGTGAGCCGATGAGCACGCTGTCGCGGATCTGCCTCGGTCTGGCGGTGTTCCTCGCGGTCATCGGGGGTGTCTACGGGCTCACCAGCCACGAGCACGCCGGAACGACGGAGCTGCTGGTGTCGGCCGTGACCTTCTGCTTCCTCGGCGTCATCCTGCGGCTCGTCGGCGCGCGCGAGACCGAGGGCCAGCCGGAGGAGGAGGCCGAGATCCAGGTGGCTCCGACGATCTGGCCGTTCGGGTTCGCGATCTCGGGGGTCATCCTGGCGGTGGGACTGATCGTCAGCCAGTGGATCGTGATCGTGGGCGGGCTCGCCGCGGCGCTCTCGGCCGCGGGGTGGCTCCGCGATGTCGCTCGCTCGCACGCGGGCGAAGCGCCGTAACGGATCAGCCCCGGGCGATCAGCACGCCCGCCGTCAGCACCAACGTCACGAGCACCACGAGGAAGACCGTGGCGTGGTACTGCGTGCGACTCGGGCTCGGAAGGCTCGCCGGGTTACAGCGGTGACAGATGGCCACGCCGTCGGCCACCGGGCCACCGCATCGCAGGCATCGTTCACGAGAACGCATCAGGCTCCTCTCATCGTCGCCCGCTCGAGCCGCGCGTCGACCCTGGCAGCCTCGCGCTCGTCCGCACGCATCCAGTCGAGCAGGACGAAGCCGAGCGCCGGCACGATCAAGACCATGGTGCCCGCCCACATGATCGCTCCGGCCGCCCGCTGATCGGCCAGGGCGCGGGCCACGCCATCGGCGTGCGCGTACGTCGGGTAGAGCACGTTGCGGGAGGTCACGATCGTGAGCCCCAGGAACGCCATAGCGGGCATGGCCGCGAACAGGTAGAGGATCCGTGCCGGATAGGACAGCCCGGACGGCGCCGGATCGGCCCGGACGATGGGCATCCAGAACAGCAGCGCCGTCACCAGCAAGGCGATGTGCTCGAGCGCGTGCAGGGCGTTGTTGTGCAGCGCCGCCTCGTAGATGCCCGTGAAATGGATCCCCCAGAGCAACACGAAGAACGATGCCCACGCGACGAGCGGGTTCCCCAGGAGGCGCGCGGGTGCGCTCCGGAGCGTCGCGAGGAGCCACCGGCGCGGCGCGCCCGGCCACGCCTGCAGCGCGAGCGTGATCGGCGCACCCAGCAACAGCAGCGGGGGTGCGACCATCGTGAGCAGCAGGTGCTGGATCATGTGGATCGAGAACGAGGTGGTGACGGCGGCGTCGATCGGGCCCGTGAGGGCGATGGCCACCACCCCGAGGCCGGCGAAGAAGGCGAGGCGCGCGCGCGGTCGCGGAACGCGACCGCGCGCGCGCCGGACGCGTCCGTCCGCGATCAGGTAGACGAGGGCAGCGGCCGCCACACCGAGTGGCACCGGCTCAGCCGAGGTGACCACCGGCCCGTCCTTCCACGGTCATGCGCTCGGAGGTCCTGGCGATCTGTGGCGTGGACGCGTTGGTCCGATCGGTGTCCGCCTGGAGGGGGAGATCGATCTCGAAGGTCGTCCCCACATCGACCTGGCTCGTGACATGGACCCTGCCGAGGTGCGCTTCGACGATCGCTCGAACGATCGACAACCCCAGTCCGAACCCGCCGGTGTGGCGGCTGCGGCCGGGATCGGCCCGAGCGAAGCGGTCGAAGATGCGGTCGAGGTCCTCCGTGGGGATCCCCGTCCCCGTGTCGCGGAACGAGACGACCGCCACGCCGTCGTGGCGACGGACGCCGACCTCGATCGTGTCCTGCTCGCGCGTGTGCTGCACCGCGTTCTCGATCAGTGCGTCGAAGACGACGGCCAGCCGGTCGCGATCGGCAAGGACGATCGCCTCCTCGGCGGCACCCAGCACCCACCGGCGGGGCGTTGCCGCCCACCGACGCAACGCGTCGGCGACGATCTCCCCGACGTCCACCGGGACCAGGTGAAGCTGCTGGGGGTCGTCGGTCCCGGCCAGCAGGAGCAGACCGTCGACCAAGCGCCGCAAGCGGGCGAGTTCGTCCGCGATCACGTCCACGTCTTCGATGATCGTCGGGTCCGTGGCGCGACGCTGGATCAGTTCGGTGTGACCGAGCGCGACCGTGATCGGCGTCCGGAGCTCGTGCGAAGCATCCTGGACGAATCGCCGCTCACGCTCGAGGAGCCTGAGGTTCTCCATGGACACGCGCTCGGTCTCCTCCATGGCCGACAGCCGCCGACGCGCGTGCCACACCATCGCCACGAACATGGCCGCCATCAGCGGCACTTCGGTGATCTCATCGAGCGGCTGTGCTCCTCGCGCGTAGTCGATCCCGATGAACAGACCGGTCAGCACCATCACGAACGCGAGCACGGTCAGGGTGGGACCCGTCCTCCAGACACGGAACCCATAGAGCAGGGTCAGGCTGACCCAGATGAAATGGAACGGCACCGTCTCCCACGTCGGGATCACGAGCATCGCGGCGAGGTTGGCCAACGAGAACATCACCCATGCGACGTCGATCCACCGCTCCCGATGCGGCCATTCGATCGCGTCAGGACGCATCGAAGCGGTACCCCACCCCACGGATCGTGGTGATCGCGTCCGGACCGAGCTTCGCGCGGAGGCGGCGGACGTATACGTCGACCACGTTCGACCCGGGGTCGAAGTGGTACCCCCAGACCGACGACAGGAGCCGCTCCTTCGACACCGAGCGGCCCGCGTGTCGCATCAGCTCCTGCAGCAGCAGGAACTCCCGGTCGGCGAGCGGAACCGGCCCGCGACCGTCATCGACCTGACGCCGGATCAGGTCCAGGGTGGTCCGACCCACCGCGAGCTTCGTCTGATCGGTACGCGCCGCCGTGCGAAGACGTGCCCGGACCCGGGCGAGCAGCTCCTCGAGCGAGAAGGGCTTCGAGAGGTAGTCCTCAGCACCCAACTCGAGCGATCGCACTTTCGATGCCGTATCGCTGAGGGCCGAGAGCACGAGGACGGGCTGCGAGGGTTTATGCTCCACGATCTGGTGCAGCACCGAGAGACCGTCCTTGTCCGGCATCACCAGATCCAGGATGAGGAGGTCGTAGCTGCGCGACAGCGCGAGCTGCAGGCCCTCTTCGCCGCCTCCGGCGGCGTCGACCTCGAGCCCCTCCGCCTCCAAGCCACGACGGACGAAGTTCACGATCCGCTGCTCGTCGTCCACGAGCAGCACCCTGCCGGCCAACGCCGGCTCGACGCCGGTTCCTCGAGCAGATAGGTCCACGGCCCCCCCTCAGGCCCACAGTAACCAGGTCGCACCACCCTTGGTAGAGCCTCGGAAACGACTCCGTCGTGACAGTTCTGTCATGTCCGGTGGCGTCGGACCGTCACGCGGGAGCTCTCGAACGACGGAGGGGCGGCCTCCGTGTCGGAGGCCGCCCCGTCCGCTCGTTCCCGATCTGCGCTCGTCTACTTCTTATTTCACCTCGACGGCGCCGATGTCGCAGATCCTGTGCTGCGGACGAGCGACACCCCGCTCGTCGACGGCGGGACAGCCACCGTTGCCGGCGTGGTTGATCGCGGCGCTGCCCAGCTTGGGCATCATCGTCGCGGCGAATCCACCGTTGTTCTTGAGCAAGCCCAGGTTCGCCGCCGTGTTCAGATCGCCCATCCGGTTGAAGGTGCAGGTCGTGCCCTTCTCCAGGTTGTGGCCGGCCGATACGATCGTCCCTCCCCCGCTCGCGCTGCAGTTGCGGGAGTTGCCGGACACGATCGAGTTGTGGAACGTGGTCGGGAGGACGTACGCGTAGACGCCGCCGCCGTGTCCCGCCGTGTTCCCCGAGATCGTGTCGTTCGTCAGCATGAGCGGCGCGTTGTCGGCGTAGATCGCGCCGCCGAACCCCCCATACGTGCCGGTCCCGGGCGACCTGACGTGGTTGTTCGCGATCGTACTGTTCGTGAGGTTGGTGTGCTCCCACGGCTGTCCGGTATACAGGTAGAGTGCGCCACCATAGATGTACGAGGTCGCACCGGTAGCGGTCACCGTGGTGCCGGCGACCGTTATCCGGTCGAATGTGGAGTAATAGTCGTCGTAGACCGCACCCCCGTAAACGTACCCGTTCTTGCCAACGGTAACCGTGGTGCCGACGACGCTCTCGTTCACGGACGTCAGGTAGTCGTAGTGCTGGAAGACGCCGCCGTAGACGTATGAGCCGTCGCCGGGGAGGGAATCGATCGTCCCGATCGCCTTCACCTTCGTGAAGTTGCTCGTGTAGTCGTCGTAGATCACGCCGCCGTAGAGGTAGGCGCCGGCCCCCGGCACCTTGTTGGTCGTACCCGAGAACGTCGCGCCGTTGAGCTCCAGGTACCCGTACAGGACGAGGGCGCCGCCGTAGATGTATCCGCCGCTCCCGGCCGAGTTGTGGGTCCCCAGCACCGTCAGGCCGTTGACCTCGGTCGTGTCATCCATGTAACCGACACCGGCGTAGATGTAGCCGGATGCACCATGAACGGCGTTGGTGGTGTTCTTGACCGAGACGTGGTTCCACTTCGAGTAGTAACCGGAGTTCGCGTAGACGACGCCTCCGTAGATGTACCCACTCGACCCGGTCACATCGGTCGTCGAATCCGCGATCGAGACGCCGTCCCACAGGCAGGTGTACGAGCAATACACGACGCCCCCGTAGACGCCGCCGGCCGAAACGATGTTCTGGTTGCCTACGAGCTTGACGTCCGAGAGGGTCAGGTCGTCCCCCTCGGAATCGATCGCGGCGCCCTCCCCGTAGTTGGTCGCGCTGATCAGGTTGCCCGACAAGGTGCTGTGGGCGATCTGCGTCGCGTAGCTCGGCGAGAGGTAGAGGCCTCCGCCGTACCCGTCGTAGCCATTCGCGTGATTCCCGCTGATGACGACGTGGGAGAAGCGCGCCGTGTAGTCGGAATACCCGCCCGCTCCGTAGGGGTAGCCGGCCCCGGTCCTGATGGCGTTGCCGGAGATATTCACGCCGACGAGCGACAGGTAGTCATCCTCGTAGAACCCGCCGCCGTAGCCGTAGATCCACGCGACGCCGGTGTCGCGGACGATCTGGTTCCCGCTGATACTGCCGCCGACCATCTGGAGCTGATACTCATCGCTGATGCCCGCCCCGTACCCAGAGTCGCCGGCCGCGAGCAGCGTGATCGTGTTGCTGTTCACGGTGCTCCCGGTCATCTGGAGGTAGGAGGTGTTGTAGACCCCGCCTCCCTCGCCGTACCCGCCCTTGATCGAGTTCCCGTTCACGGCGACCCCGTCGAGCTGGACCGGGTAGTCGCTGCTGCTCAGGTAGATCCCGCCGCCGTATCCACCGTTCGCCGAGTCGGAGACGACGGTGTTGTGCGAGATGGACCCGCCCTGGATCGTCATCGTGTAGCAGCAGCTGTAGATGCCGCCGGCATACTGATAGGCGGGTGTTCCGTTCAGCGACTTGTTGTGGTCGACGTGCGTGTTGTAGATCGAGACGGCGCCGTCGTCGTTGTAGATCCCGCCGCCGCCGTAGCTGTTGTTGAGGTTGCGAGCCACGTTGCCTTGTGAGGGCTTCGCGCCACCGATCACATCGTTGCTGAGCATGCCGGCCCCGTAGTAGAAGGTGATCCCCGCGCCCCAGTCGGCCGTGTTGGCGCTGACGGTGGAGTTCGTGAGCCAGAGCTGGCTGCCGTAGCCATCGACGTCGATGCCGCCCGCCCACGAGACGGAGTCGTTGCCCGTGATCACGTCGTGGTCCAGGATCGCTGCCGCGTCCGACGTGCTGCTGAGCCCGACCCGGACGCCTCCCCCACCGACGCTCCCGTTCGTGTTCGCTCCCTTGGTGATCTTCATGCCGTCGATCTCGACGGTGGGCATGGTGGCGCTGGGGCCGCCGGAGATGTCGAACACCGTGCATGCGCAGCTCACACCCGAAACGATCGTCTTCGCGGCGCCAAGGCCCTGGATCACCATGCTGGTGGTCGGGTTCAGCGATCCGTTCGCGACGCTGAGGGTGATCGTTCCGATCTTCGCGAACCTGATCAGGTCGACGCCGGGCGACGCGTTCGCCCTGTTGATCGCGTTCCGGAGGGTACAGGTGGCACCACACGTCGTCGCCGTGCTGCCGTCGGTGAGTCTCCGGACGGTGAACGTGTGAGCGATGTGCGAAAGGAGGATCGCGGTCGCCGGGGTCCGCGAGAGAGAAGCGGGCGCCGTCCGCGTGGTCGTTGCAGTGGTCGTCGTTCGCGGAGCCCTGGGTGCGGCCGCCTTCAGGGTCGGCCTGGCCGGCTGGTGCTTGGCGTTCGACGGCTTCGCGACGGTCGTGTTGACCGCCCCGGCGGCAGTAGAAGCGCCCAATGCGATGAGCAGAGGAACGATGACCAGAACCGATATCCGGGCCAACGGACGTACAACCGGAGCTGCGGGCTTCATACGATCTCCTTTCGCGACGGGGCACCACGATGCCCCTCGTACGGAAGGAGCGCCCTCGCCGTGCGCATCTTGCCGCGAGCGGAGGGTCGCTTCAAGGACCGACCGGGGGAGAATCGTTCCGGGCCGGGGGATGCCGCTGTCGGGAACACGGGCTACGTTCGGCGGGTTCAGCACGGTGTCCGAGACCCATCGCCGAGGAGGGACCATGACGGAGCGAGTGGATCGGAACGCCGGGATCATCCAGGAGTTCCGGACGAACCACGGGAAGGTCGGCGGCTACTTCGACGGTCGTCCCCTGCTGCTCCTCACGATGCGAGGCGCCAAAACCGGTGCGGAGCGTACGAAACCGCTCGCCTACCTCGCCGACGGCGAACGCTTCGTGATCTTCGCGACCAAGGGTGGGGCGCCCACCAACCCCGACTGGTACTTCAACGTCGCGGCCAACCCCGACGTCACGATCGAGGTGGGCGATCGGCGGTTGCCGGCCAGGGCGCGCGTGACCACGGAGCCCGAACGGAGCGAGCTGTACCGTCGCCAGGCGGAACGGTGGCCGGCATTCGCGGAGTACCCGAAGAAGACGTCGCGGACGATCCCCGTGATCGTGCTGGAACCGCTTGACCAGGCCGCGACCGGATGAGCACGGGAAGGCTCGAGACCTTCGCGGACGGTGTCTTCGCGATCGCCGCGACCCTGTTGATCCTCAGCGTCGACGAGCATCTCGGATCGTGCGCACCTGTGGGCGCGACGCTCGCGCGCCAGCTGGCGTGTTCGTGGCCGTCGTACGTGGCATACATCGTGAGCTTCCTGACGATCGGGATCATCTGGGTGAACCACCACACGGTGATGAACCAGATCGATCACGCGGACCGTACGTTCCTGATGATCACCATCGGCTTCCTGATGATCGTCGCGTTCATCCCGTTCCCGACCCGGCTGGTCGCCGAGAACATCCGGGGCGACGGCGCGAAGGCGGCGACCATCGCGTACGGCATCACCCTCACGCTCACGGCGGTGCTGTTCAACGCGGTCTGGTTCTACGCGGCACGCGGGGATCGGTTGCTCCGCGCGGATGCGGATCCGGAGACGGTTCGCGGCATCTCGAAGACGTTCGTCTTCGGTCCTTGGATCTATCTCGCCGTCACGTTGGTCGCCACCGTCCGCCCGGGGGCGGCGGCGATCGGGTTCGGCTTGTTCGCGCTCTTCTGGGTGATCGAGAGTTCGATCTTCGGCCGCGACCGATCGCGCCGCTCAGCCCCGCCGTGACGCGGCCACGCTCGGCGATGCGGGAGAACGGAGGGATGCCGGTTCCGGACGACGTCTTCATCGAACGGGGAGCGAAACGCGTCTTCGCGGGCGCGATCGAGTGGCCGGGCTGGTGCCGGAGCGACCGTACGGAGGAGGCAGCGCTCGAGGCGCTCGTCGCGTACGGCCCGAGGTACGCGAAGGCCCTCGGCCGGCGCAGACTCGGGTTCGTGGCGCCCGCCGATCCCGGCAGCCTCCGAGTTGTCGAGCGACGTGCGGGCAACGCGACCACCGATTTCGGTGCGCCGGGGATCGCGCCGGAGGCGGACGATCGCCCGATCGATCCGAGGGAGGCCAAGCGGCTCGCCGCGATCATGGAGGCCGGTTGGGCGGCGCTCGACCGGGCGACGGCCGCCGCCGAGGGCCACGTGCTCCGCACGGGGCCGCGCGGCGGCGGCCGCCAGCTCGCCAAGATCGTGGCCCACGTCGCCGACGCTGAGGGTGCGTACCGATCGAAGCTAGGAGCACGGCCGGCCGAAGGAGATGCGAGGGCCGCCAGCCTGGCGGCGTTCGCATCCCGCGCACGGGGGGACCCGCCCGAACGAACCCCACGATCGGGTGTGTTGTGGTCGCCGCGGTACTTCATGCGGCGAGCCGCCTGGCACGTGCTCGATCACGCGTGGGAGATCGAGGACCGGTCGCGGCCCGCCTCGTGAGCGCGTTCCGCTTGCCGCGTAACGCATCCATGTGGGTCAGCCGGCGCCATCGGTCGCCCGGCTCAAGCGGTCCGCCCTGCGGCCGAAGCCTTTCGAGAAGGATCTCCCGGGAAGGCCTGGTCCATGGACCCAGCAGAACTGCTTCGCTACGCGGTGGAGCGGCGGGCGAGCGACGTCCACCTGAAGGCAGGGAACGTCCCATTCATCCGAGTGGACGGCGAATTGCTCCCGGCTCCATTCCCCTCGCTCACGGCGGCCGAGACCCGCGCGGCGGCCGACGTCCTGATGCCGTCGCACAAGGCCGACGAGTTCGCGCGGACGAAGGAGGCAGACTTCGCCTATACCCTCGAAGGGGTCGGGCGGTTCCGCGTCAACGTGCTCCGTGAGTCCGACACGGTCGGGCTCGCGATCCGGTGGGTGAGCCCCGAAGACCTGACGTTCGAAGAGCTCCACCTCCCCGAGACGATCCGTTCGCTCGCCGAGACGAAGCGAGGACTGGTGCTGGTCACCGGCCCGACGGGAGCGGGCAAGACGACCACGATCGCGGCGCTGATCGGGTTCATCAACCGGACGCGCCGCGCACACATCGTGACGATCGAGGATCCGATCGAGGTCGTCCACACCGACAACATGTCCGTGATCCGACAGCGGGAGGTTGGGCGGGACACAGCCTCGTACGCGTCGGCGCTCCGGCAAGCGCTCCGGCAGGATCCAGACGTGGTCTTCCTCGGCGAGATCCGGGACCACGAGACCGCGCTCGCCGCGATCCAGGCCGCGCAGACCGGCCATCTCGTCCTGTCGACGCTCCACACGATCGACGCCACCGAGACGATCTCTCGCGTCGTGGAGCTCTTCCCGCCACAGCAGCAACCGCAGGCACGGGTGTCCCTTGCAGGCGCGCTTCGTGGCGTGGTGTCGCAGCGGCTCCTGGAGCGCGCGGACGGGCTCGGCCGGGTCCCCGCGGTCGAGGTGCTCCTCAACACCGGCCGCGTCTACGAGCGGATCCTCGATGCCGAACAAACGACCGGGTTGCCCGACGTGATCGCGGAGAGCGGCTACGACGGCATGCAGACGTTCGACCAGTCCCTGCTCGAGCTGGTGCGCAGCGGGGTCGTCTCCGAACAGGACGCTCGCGTCGTCGCCACGAACCCCCACGACTTCGCGCTGGCGCTCGGCCGCGCCGCGATCGAGCCAACGCCGGCGCCCGACGAGCTGGTGGTCCAGGGAGCCGTCACGGATGAGTAGCGACCTCGGGATCCCGTACGCCGGCGACCGGATCGACGAGCCAGCGACGAGGTCCCCTGCATGCCCCGCGTGCGGCCGCCATTCGCAGCCCGAAGCGGCCTTCTGCGCCTTCTGCGGCACCGCGCTCGTTCATCAGCGGATCGCGGGACCGCCCGTCTTCGCCGCGGTCGCCGCCGCGATCGAAGGCCGGAGCGCGTACGACGTGTTGCACGAGGTCGGTGGGGTCTTCGAGTCGCTGGGGGCGGTGTTCGAAGGGGTCTCCCAGGCGCCGGCGACCCTCGTGGCGCTCTTCCCCCCGAAGGAGGACGCTGCTGTCGTCGCGGCGCGCGCCGCCCTGGACGCGGCCACGGCCTGCCCCGACGTTCGTCTGGGGATCGACGCCTCCGAGGTCACCGAACGATCCGACCAAGACGCGATCTGGCAATACCTGATCGACCGCAGCGTCGAGCTGCAGGCGCTGGCGCGGCCGGGGACGATCGTGCCGGGTGAGGAGATCCTGCCGCTCACCGAGGGCGCGGCCGTGATCGAGCCGCTCGACGACGGATCGGAGACGCCGTCGCTCCGTGCGCTGCGCGACCTGCGGGCGGCGTCGGCGGGCGCCCCGGAAGCCCCCGCGGAGCCGGTCCCGCTGGATCCCCTCGGCGCGCGCGACACGCCCTTCATCGGTCGGGAGCGCGAGCTCGCCGACCTGACGGCGATGTTCGCGACCGTCCGCGACGAAGGTCGCGCGGCGTGCGTTGCTCTGATCGGTGAGGCCGGGGTCGGCAGGACCAGGGTCCTCAGCGAGCTCGCGGCATCCCTCTCGAACGTCCGCATCGCGCGGCTCGCGTGCGAGGCGTCGACGGTCGGCGCGATCGATGGATGGCCGATCGAGGGGCTGATCGAGCGGGTCGCGGGACTCACCAGCGACGAGCCGCCCGCGGACGCCCGTGCGGCCATCGAGGAGCTGGTCGGGCGCCTGCCCGACGGCGACCACATCGTCGGGCGACTCGCCCACCTGGCCTCGGTCGACGGCACCGTGGCCGTCGTCGACGAGACCAGGTGGGCGGTGCGAAGACTCCTCGAAGCGGTCTTCGACGAGCCGGCGATCCTGTTGGTCGACGACGTCGACCGGGTTTCCTTCGGCTTCTCCTCCTTCCTCGCCGACGTCGCGCGAGCGCTGGACTCGACGCCTCTGCTCATCGTGTGCACCGCCGCCGGCGAGGCCGCCGGCATCACGGACACGATCCCGATGGCTCCGTTCGACACCGCGACGGCCGAGCGGTTGGTCGACGCCCGTCTCGGCGCGGCCCGCGCGGAGGTCAGCGGCGCGATCGTCGGAGCGCTCGGGACCAACCCGCTCGCGCTCGAGCAGGGTGTCGCGCTCCTGATCGGAGCGTCGGCGTTGTCCCGTGACACCGGAGCGTGGAACCTCAAGGCCGACCCGCCCCCGGTGCCCGCGTCCGGTTCCCTGCGCGACGTCCTCGACGCCCGGATGCGCGCCCTCCCCGCCGACGTTCGAGCGACCGCGGCGCTTGCGGCGCTCGGCGGAACGACGATCCCGGTGCCGGCGGCCCTCGCTGCCGGCGACGGCGGCTCGGCCGCGGACGTCGAACGACACCTCGCCGAGCTCATCGAGCAGGGCATCCTCGTGGCCGACGGGACCACCCTCACGTTCGTTCACCCCCTGGTGCGGGAGGCGGCCGCGGCCGGCGTCCCGCCGACCGCGGCCGCCGCTGCTCACGTCCGTTTCGCCCGAGCCGCGCTTGACGCGGCAGGTCCCCGGCGGCGCCGGCACGCCGGCGCCGCCGGAACCCATCTGGCCACGGCCGTCCTCCTCCGAGGGAAGGCGGCGGACGATCCCGACCGGGTCGACGCGATCGACCTGCTGAGCGACGCGGCGGAGCATGCCGCGGGCATCGGGGACGCAGCCGGAGCGGCGATCCTGGAGCGACGGGTGGCCGCCCTCCTCGACAAGAGCGACCCGCTCCGTGCGGAGCTGCTGTTCCGCGCGGCCGCGCATGAGGTCGAGACCGGGCGCATGCACGAGGCCGAGGCCGCGATCAACGCCGCGATGGCGGCGACCGTGGGCGTCCCGGGCGATGGGATCGATCATCGCGTGCGGATCCTCCGGGCGTCGCTCCGCGCGTCGGTGGACCGGACGACCTTGGACAGCGCGCGGGCGATCGCCGATGAGGCGTATGAGCGATGCGCCGAGCTCGAGGACGGCTGGGGGCTGGCGTGCGCCGCGGCCCTCCGCGGGCAGGTCCACGCCGGCCGCGGTCACGCCGCGGCGGTCGTGGACGATCTGAGCGAAGCCGCCGAGCGAGCCCGCGCGACAGGGCACCCGATCGAGGCCGTGCGCGCGCTGCGAGGGATCGGACGGGCGCTCCTGGACGGGCCGATGCCCGTGGAGCGCGCGATAGCGCGGTGCGAGCAGCTGCGGGCGGGCGCCGCGGGCCATCCCCTCGCCGAGCAGGATCTCGCGGGTGTCCACGCAGTGCTCCTCGCACGGCGAGGACGCTTCGACGAAGCGCGAGCACTGATCGGGAACGCGATCGCCACGATCGAGGGACTGGTGGCCGACGCGGACCTCGCTGTCGCCCTGCATCGCGCCGGCGTGATCGGTTGGCTCGCCGGTGAGTTCCACGCCGCCGAGCCGCCGATCCAGCGCGCGCTGGCCGCCGCCGCGCACGCGCGGGACGACCGCCTTCGGGCGAGCATCGCCGCGTCGTGGGCGAACCTCGTGCTCGCGACCGAGGATCGGGTCGATGAAGCCATGGCCCTCGCGGACGTCGCTGAGACGTGGGCGACCGATCCGACGGCCCTCGTCGGCTGGCGGACTGCGCGGGCGCGAGCCCTCGTTCGGCTCGGTGAGATCGAGCGGGCGGATCGGCTCGGTCGCCAAGCCGTCTCACTCGCGGAGCAGACGGACTCGTCGGATCTGCGTGCCAATTCCCTCCTGCATCTCGCCGAGGTCCTGCGTCTGTCCGGCCGGCCGAACGAGGCCCAGCCGTTCGAACGTCGCGCGTTCCGGCTCCTCGATCGCACGGGCGCGTCGGCGCAAGCGGCCGCCGTGTTCCGGAACCTGTCGCCGGAGCGCGACGCCCACTCGCCCGACGAGGACGACGATGCGGACCTCGAGCCCGAGGACGAGCCGGTGACCGAGGCCGTCGTCGAGCAGCCCGACGAGCCGGCGGGTGAGCCTCACGCGGAGCAGGCATCGGAGGCGCCTGCCCCGCCGGCCCTCGAGGACGAGCCGGCAGCCGTCGAAGAAGAGCGAGCGACCGCCGAAGGAGACGACCGCCCAGTGCCGCCGCCGATCGCCGAGGCGTTCGCGGCCAGCTCCGAGGCCGAGAAGAAGAAGCGCGGTCGCTTCCGCCGCTGACCCGAGGCCCGCTCGGGTAGCGTGGGCGGATGGCCGGCCGGACGGACGTTGCCGTGATCGGCGCCGGCGTGATCGGTCTGTCGTGCGCACGAGAGCTGGCAGGCGCGGGGTTGGACGTCACCGTGCTCGAAGCGTCGCCGGCCGTCGGCCAAGGCTCCTCGGCCCTCGCCAACGGCGGCATCCGGGCTCAGTTCACGACCGAGATCAACATCGCCTTCTCTCGGTTCTCGATCGGAGAGCTCGAGACGCTCGAACGGACCGTCGGAGGGCTGGGCCTCCATCAGACGGGCTACCTGATGTTGGCGGGGGCGGAGGCGAGCCAACGCGGGCTGCGTGATGCCGCCGAGCTCCAGCGCCGCCTCGGCGTGGAGACCCAGTGGCTCGAGCCGGACGAGATCGCCTCGATGGTCCCGTTCGTCAGGATCGAGGGGATCCGCGGCGGGACCTTCCACGCTCGCGACGGTTTCCTCGATCCGGCGGGTTTGGTCGCGGCGCTCGTCGCCGATGCCCGTTCGGACGGCGCCTCGATCCTTCCCCGCGCCGGCGTGAGCGCGATCCGATCCGGCTTCGTGGTCCACCATGCACAGGGCGAGCTGCGCGCGGACGTCGTCGTGAATGCCGCCGGAACCGCGGCACGTGCGGTGGCGCGACTCGTGGGCGGCGACGTTCCGGTCGAGCCCGTCCGTCGCAACCTCGCCCACGTGATGGACCCCGAGGGCGCCGGCAGGCTCACGCCGATGACCGTGGACGTGGACACCGGCGTCCTCGTGCGGCGTGAGCCCGCCGGCGGATGGGTCATCGCGTACGCCGACCCCGACGATCCGCCCGGGTGGGACACGTCGGTCGACCCGGCCTTCCTACCCGCGCTGGCAGCCAGGCTCCCCAACCGGTTCCCGTCGATCCTCGATCTCCCGATCGACCCGTCGCACTGTTGGGCGGGCCTGTATCCGGAGACACCGGACCACCATGCGATCATCGGCGTGGATCCGGGTGTCCCGGGCTTCTTCCATTGCGTCGGGTTCGGCGGGCACGGGTTGATGCACGCCCCGGCCGCCGGGCGAGCGATCACGGAGCTCGTCACCCGCGGGCGAAGCGAGACGTTCGATCTCCACCCGCTGCGGCCATCGCGGTTCGTGGAGGGGGACCTGGTGATCGAATCCGCCGTGCTGTGACGGCGACCCGTCAGCCCGACGCCGGCGGCGGTTGCACCGGCGGATCGGTCGGAGCGGAAGGCGCCGGCGCCGGGGGGGCCGCGGTCACGCCGTGATCCGGTTCGTGGACCCCGTGGTTCCGCCGGCTCCGCATGAGGATCAGCGCCACCACGACCGCGAGCAGGACCGCGAGCCCGATCAGGATCCACAGCACCGCCCCATGGCCGCTGCCGATCGCGCTCCCGATCGCCCGGATCTCCGTCTTCTCGCCGAACGCCGGCGTCCACGTGACGGTGTTCCCGCTGATCGTGCCGCCGGACTGCTGGGACACGGGACCCGGGAAGGTGATCGCGATCCGGATCTGCATGTTCTTGGCGAGCTGCGCCGTGCCGGGTTGGAGCGGCCCGGTCGAGGCGGGGGTCAGATCGATCTCCCCGTTGACCTGGAACGTGTCGCCCACCCGCTGGATCGCGATCGACTCTCCGGCGGTGGTGCCTCGGCTGAACGACTCGATCGGGACGTCGTGGAAGGTATACGTCTTGCCCTCGAACTGGGCGTCGGCGTAGTCGGACTGCTGGAACCCCACCCCCGCGGGGAGCGGACCGGCGCTCGCGGTGATCTGCCCCAGCAGATCTTGGGCGGACGAGCCCGTGAGCGCGAGGAGGTCGCGACTGACCGCGAAGACCATCGTCCCGCTGACCGTGTTGTTGTCGCCGTGCAGCTGCATGTTCAGGTCGACCTTAACGCACGCCGTCATCAGCATCGCGAGCGTGCAGATCGCGATCACGCGCGCGGAGCCATGGAGCCTTGCCGTCATCGTTCCTCCAGGGAAGCGTCCCGTTCGGCGCTGAGCCGCTCCGAGCGTACACGGGTGATAGGTTCGCGCACGTGCCGAACGTGCAACACGAGACCATCGCCGTCGGCGACGTGGAGATCGTCGCTCTGCTCGACGTCGACGTGAACGACGAGCCGATCGCGGACGCCTTCCCGGGCGCACCCGCCGACGAGATCCTCGCCGGGAAAGACCGATACCCGAACGTCTACGGAGCCGACAGCGTGTGGCGGCTCCGCGTGCGGGTCTGGCTGATCCGTCATCCCGGCGGGCTCCTGCTCCTCGATACCGGGGTCGGCCCGGAGACGTCGCCGGCGATGGCCTGGTGCCCCGAGCCGGGTACCGCACGGGCGGCGCTCGCCGAGATCGGCGTGGAACCGGACGCGATCGACCTGGTCGCGCTCAGCCACGCGCACGACGATCACATCGGCGGGATCCTCGACCGAGACGGAGCGCCGGCGTTCCCTCGGGCACGCTACCTGCTCCAACGCGCCGACCATGCCTGGAGACAACAAGGGTCGGAGGGGGACGAGCCGATCTCGTTCGCGCGCTTGGTGGCACCCCTCGAGCGGGCCGGCGCGCTGGAGCTGCTGGACGGGGACCATCGGATCAGCGAACTGATCGAGCTCCACCACGCGCCCGGTCACACGCCCGGGCACCAGGTCCTCCGGATCTCGAGCGGCGGCTCGCGCGCTCTGTTGTCGGCCGACACGTGGAACCACCCGATGCAGCTCGGGCACCCGGACTGGTGGGCAGGGTCGGACGACGACCAGGAAGGCTCGACCGCAACGCGGCGCGCGCTCCTCGCGGAGCTGCTGGCCGAACCCGACACGGTCGTCGCGCCCACGCACTTCGGCGAAGCCTTCGGGCGCGTCTTCCCGGACCCCGACGGGCCGGCGGCGTGGCACCCCTCGATCTGACGCGCTCGCCGCTCGGCACCATCCGAGCCCCAACACCGATCGGGCTCAGCCGACCAGGGCGCGGATCTGCCGGAGCGCGACGGTGAGCTGGGAGAGGTCGGTGACCCCTTCGATCCCGAGGGATCGAAGGAACCGTTGGAGGCGGGCGACGGCTTCCTCGCGCGACGCGAGGAGGCCGTCGATCGCCTCGTCGATGGGCGCTCCGCCGGCCAGCTCGAGGGCCCGTTCGCAGAGCGAGCGTCGCAGCGAGAACAGGTCGTCCTCCATCGACTGACGTGCCCAGCGCTGCCAGCGGGTCCCCGCCGACAGCGCTTCCAGCTGGTTCTCGAGCCAGTCGAGTTGCAACCGCTCCCCCAACACGAAGAACCCACGCGCGACCTCCAGCGGCGGCCGGCCCGTGGCGTGGGAGACGGCGATGATGTCCGGCGCGTGAACCAACTCGCCCTGGAACGCGGTGCGCCGGGCGAGCGGCGCGGGAACGCCCTCCGCGAGCAGACGCTCCGCGATCTCTTCGTGCTCCTCGCGCCACGCGTCCGGACCGATCTGATCGATCTGGGACGCGAGCTCGGCGAACGAATCGCGCGACGCGTCCACCGCATCGGCCAGCCGTTGCCCGGCGGCCTGTACGAGGTACCACCGCGAGGTCATCTCGACGAGCCAATCCACACCCGACAGGAGATCGTTCTGCACCACGGGGTCGATGAGGCCGTCCAGCCTCTCGATCTCGTCCCAACGAGCGACGGCTCCCGTCACGTCGCGAGCGATCCGGAATGCGCGGACGACATCCGCGGGATGGGCGCCGATCTCGGCGACCATCCGCGAGACGAACGTGATGCCTTGCGAGTTCACGACATCGTTGGAGGCCATCGTCGCGATGATCTCCCGCTTCAGCGGGTGCTCCGCGAGGAGGTGGCCGAACCCTTCGACGATCGCAGGCGGGAAGTACCGGGCCAGATCCGCCACGAGGTAGTCGCTGTCCGGCAGCTCGCTCTCCAGGAGCGCCCGGAACACGGAGCGCTTCGCGTACGCCAGCAGGACCGACAGCTCCGGGCGGGTCATGCCGGCTCCGTTCGCCCGGCGCTCCGTCATCTCGTCGGTCGTCGGCAGGAACTCGACGGCTCGTTCCAACTCACCCTCGGCCTCGAGCTGTTGCATCAGGTCCTCGTAGGCCTCGATCCGTTGCGAGGATTGCTCCTCCTCCTGCGAGAGGATCTGCGCCTGGAGGTAGTTGTCGTAGAGCACATGCGCGACGACATCGGGAGCACACGCCTCGAGCACTCGGTTCCTGCCTTCGAGCGTGAGCTCGCCGCGCGCGATCGCGAGCCCCAACAGGATCTTCCAGTTGACCTCGTGGTCGGAGGTGTCGACGCCCGCGGAGTTGTCGATGAAATCGGTGTTGATGCGCCCGCCAGACCTGGCGTACTCGATCCGCCCGCGTTGCGTGAACCCGAGGTTCCCCCCTTCGCCGACGACCTTCGCGCGGAGATCCCGCCCGTCGACGCGCAACCCGTCATTCATCCGGTCGCCGGCGTCCTCGTGGGTTTCGTCCGACGACTTCACGTAGGTCCCGATCCCGCCGTTCCAGAGGAGATCGACGGGAGCCTTCAAGATCCACCGGATCAGCTCGGCCGGGGTCATGCCGGCGGGCGCCTCCGGCGGGATCCCGAGGACCGCGCGGACCTCGGGCGAGAGCGTCACGCTCTTCGCGGCCCGATCCACCACGTTCCCGCCCTTCGAGAGCATCGATCGGTCGTAGTCGTTCCACGACGAGCCGGGCAGCTGGAACAAACGCTTGCGTTCCGCGAACGAGGTGGCCGGGTCGGGACTCGGGTCGAGGAAGACGTGCCGGTGGTCGAACGCCGCGACCAGCTTGATCGTGTCGGTGGAGAGCATGCCGTTGCCGAAGACGTCGCCGGACATGTCGCCGATCCCGACCGCCGTGAACGGATCGCGCACGACGTCGACCCCCAGCTGCCGGAAGTGCCGCTTGACCGATTCCCACGCGCCGCGGGCCGTGATGCCGAGCGCCTTGTGATCGAATCCCGCGGAGCCTCCGCTGGCGAACGCGTCCCCGAGCCAGAACCCGTACCGCTCGCTCACCGCGTTCGCCGTATCCGAGAACGTCGCCGTCCCCTTGTCCGCGGCCACCACGAGGTACGCGTCGGGTCCGTCGAGCGCGCGGACACCCTCGGGGTGAACGACCGCGCTCTGGACGTAGTTGTCCGTCAGATCCAGGAGTCCGTGCATGAACGTCACGTACTGGGCGAGCACCTCCTCCCTGAGCTCGTCCGGCGTGCCCGGCCGGCGTTTCAGGATGAAGCCGCCCTTGGATCCGTCCGGCACGATGATCGCGTTCTTGACCTTCTGAGCCTTCATCAAGCCGAGGACCTCGGTCCGGTAGTCCTCCTTCCGGTCGGACCACCGGATGCCACCGCGCGCGACCATCCCGCCCCGTAGGTGGATCGCCTCCATCGCCGGCGAATAGACGAAGACCTCGAACAGGGGGAACGGCTTCGGCATCTCGGGGACGTCCGCGGAACGCAGCTTGATCGCGAGGGCGAGCCTGTCCGGCCGGTAGGCGTTCGTTCGCACCGTGGCCTCGATCGTGCCGAGGAGCGAGCGCAGGATCAGGTCCTGGTCGAGCGACGCGACCCCCTGCAGGTCGTCCACGATCTGGTCCCTGATCGCCGCCGCCTCGTCGGCGGGAGCCTCGCGAACCGGGTCGAACTTCGCCTCGAACAGGTCGACGAGCCGGGCGGCGATCTGCGGATACGCGGCCATCGCGTCGTTGCGGTACTCATCCGTGAACCGCGCTGAGACCCGTATCCGATACGTGCGGTATGCGCGGAGGACGTGGATCTGCTTCCAGGACAGCCCGCCCACGATCACCAACCGGTTGAGGGAGTCCACCTCCGCCTCGCCGCGCCACATCGCGCCGAGCGCATCGCGGACCGCCTCGGCGGCGCCCTCGAGATCGAGCACCGCGCCGCGGACGTCCAGGACGCCGAAGTCGTGGATGAAGACCCGTCCCTCGCCCTCCAGGTGGACGGGGATCTCCTCGACGACGCGAAGACCGAGCGACTCGAGCAACGGCATGAAGGCCGATAGGTCGACCTTGCCTCCGGTCTTGTAGAGACGCACCCGCGTGAGCCGCTCACCCGACGACTCGTTGCCGATCCCGACCACGAAGCCGTCCGCCGACGACGCCAGCTCCTCCAGGTTCAGCACGTCGTCGACGGCCAGCGCCCAGTCGGTGTCGGAGGTCTTGTAGTAGTCGGGGAAGCGTGGGGCGTACGCAGCTGCGAGCACGCGGCCGCGCTGCTCGCCGAGACGCGCAGCAAGCGCATCGGCGAGGTCATCGTCCCAGGTCCGCGCGAGCCGTTCGACCTCCGCCTCCAGCTCCTCGTGCCGGATCTCGGGGATCTGCATGCCCGCCTCGACGTGCACGGTGAAGAAGATCTTCGCGGACTCCGTCTCCCCCAAGGAGAGGTGGTAGTCCACGGTGACGCCGTGGAAGCGTTCCATGAACATGTCCTGCAGGCGTTTGCGGAGCCGCGCGGTGAACCGCTCGCGCGGCAGCGCGACGACGATCGACACCTGGCGTCCGAACAGGTCCTTGCGGACCAGGACCCGGATCCCCGCCTGCTCTTCGAACTGCAGCAGCCCGATGACGAGCGTCCGGAGCTCTTCGGCCGACCCTTGGAACAGCTCATCCTTCGGGAAGGTTCCGAAGAGCTCGACGACCGTCTTGTAGTCGTGCGAGCCCGGGATCAGATCTTCGGCCGCCAGGATCTGTTCCAGCTTGTGGTGGAGCAGCGGGGTCTTGGTGGCAGGCTCCATGTACGCCTTCGAGGTGAACAGGCCGATCAGCCGCGCCTCCCCGGTGATCCGTCCGCCGGGCGACACCTTGCGCACACCCACGTAATCCATCCGGGCTCGGCGATGGACGGTCGAGTACGCCTTCGTCTTCGAGATCACGAGCAGATCGCCGTCCTCGATCCGTTGGCGGATGTACGAGGGAAGGCTGTCGAGCGGCGTGACGCCGACGAACGTGCTCTTCGAGACGTCGGACAGGATCCCGAGGCCGGAACCCTCGGTCGCCCGGATCGCCCGGCCTTCCGGGAGATCGAGCAGGTCGTACTCGCGGTAGCCCAAGAGAACGAAGTTGAGCTGGAGCAGCCAGTCGAGGAAGTCGACGGTGCCACTCAGCTCCTCGGGTGTGTAGCGGCCGGCGGCCGCTCGAGCGAGGTCCATCATGTGCCGGGTGCGCTCCTGCATGGGTTCGAAGTCGCGAACCACGAGGAACACGTCGTGGAGGATCTCGGCGATCTTCCGTTCCAGATCCGCCCGCTCCGTCTCGCCGAGGCGGCGTTCGAGCTCGTAATGCATCACCGACTCGCGGTGCGGGGCGTCCCGACCCGACAGCACCCGCTCGATCCGACCGCGCTCGTCGCGGATCGTCCCGACCACCGGGTGGACCAACAACCGGACCCGGAGCTCACGCGCCGCGAGCTCCTCGCTCACGGAATCCACCAGGAACGGCGAATCGTCCGTGTTCGTCTCCACGATCGTGCCGACCGACCCGTACCCTTCGTCGGCGTCCGTGGGCACGAACACGCGCACGGCCGCCGGCTCGTTCCCGCGCTGATCAGCGAAGGCGAACGCCGAGGAGACCATGGAGAACAGGAGCTCGGCCCCATGGTGCTCGAGCTCCTCGTCCGAGAGTCGCCGCAGGAACGCCCTGGCGAACGCGGTGAGGGCATCCCTCCTATCGGCGGGAGCCTCCGTCTGGATGCGAGCGAACAGCGCGTCGAGGACGGGGTGCAGCGCGTGCGTCTGCTCGGCGGTTTCGGACACGGCGTGTATGGGCTCTCGCGGCGGCTGATCGACTCGGCGGGAAGGTTCGGAGGTCACATCGTAGCCGGTCCGCGGGCGGCCTCGACCACCTCGGCGGCGCGGTCGTACCGACCGAACTGCGGCATAACGTAGACGCCGGCCACCCCTTCCTCCCGGAGCGCCGCGATCAGCTCGACCACCATCGCCGCCCCCTCCCGCCACGCTTGCGCGTCGTCATCGCCCGCCGATCGCATCCGGTCGCGGGCAGCCTCCGGGATCTCGATCCCGGGGACCTCGTTGTGAAGGAACTCGGCGTGCCGGCTCGTCATGAGCGGGAGCACCCCGGCGATCACGGGAACCCTGAGGGGCTCCCCGGCGATCTTCTCGTAGGTCTCCCGGAGCGCGACCAGTGGGTCGATCGAATAGAACGGCTGGGTGAGGACGAAGCGCGCACCGGCCTCGGACTTCCGCGCCAACAGCCGGGCCTCCCGTTCCAGGTCGGGTGCACTCGGGGCGACCGCGGCCCCGGCGAAGAACGAGGTCGGCGCGCCGATCGAGGTCCCGGACCGATCCACGCCCGCGTTGAAGGCCTCTGTGATCATCGAAAGCAGCCCGGTGGCGGTGACGTCGACGTTGTTCGATCCGTGGGGGTACTCGCCGATCGTGACGGGGTCCCCGACGCACACGAAGAGGTTCCGGATGCCCAGCGCGTACGCACCCAGGAGGTCGCCCTGGAGGCGCAGGAGGTTCCGGCCCCGGGTTGGGAAGTGCAGGACCGTCTCGATCTCCGCCTGCTCGTGGATCAGACGGCATGCCGCCCAGGCGCTCATCCGCATCTTAGCCATGGGCGAGTCGGCGACGTCGATCGCGTCGGCGCCGGCGTCGCGGAGCGTCTCCGCCGCGGCGACCAGCCGGGCGGCGTTGAACGACCGTGGCGGCTCCATCTCGACCGTCACCACGAAGTGACCGGTCGCGAGCTTGGCCTCCAGCTTCGTCGGCGGCGCGACCGTGACCACGTCGAGGATCCGCTCGCCGTGGTCCGCCTCGGGGAACTCGATCCGGGCGTGCGGCGCGCGGTCGCGCAACGCGGCGCCGATCGCGGTCGTGTGCGCCGGCCCCGTTCCGCAGCACCCGCCGATGACGGCGACGCCCTCGTCCAACAGCGCCTGGGCGATCTCGCCGAAGTACTCCGGCGTCGCCGGATACACGAAGCGTCCACCGACCTCCGCCGGCCCTCCGGCGTTGGGCCGAGCGACGATCGGCACGCCGGCGCTGCCCGCGGCGCGCTGCATCGCCCGCACGATCCGCAGCACCTGCGCGGGACCCTCGCCGCAGTTCACCCCGAGCGCGTCGACGCCGAGGGCGACGACCGTCTGCGCGACCTCCTCGGGGGGCGAACCCAACAGGGTCCGATCGTCGCGGGTGAACGTCGCGCTCGCGATGAGCGCGACGTTCGGCGCCGCGTCGCGAGCGGCGAGGACGCCCTGCTCGAGCTCCCGCAGATCGCTCTGCGTCTCGACCACGAGCAGGTCGACGCCCGCGTCGACGAGGGCGGCGGCCTGCTCGCGGTACGCGGCGAACGCATCTTCGGGATGCACGCGTCCGTACGGCTGGAGACGGATGCCGAGCGGGCCCATCGAGCCCGCAACGATCGGGGCGCCGGCGTCGCGCGCGAGCGCGACGCCGGCGCCGCACAGCTCGGCGAACCGGTGGGCGAGCCCGTGCCGCTCCAGGCGGTACCGGTTCGCGCCGAACGTGTTCGTGATGACGAGACGGGCGCCGGCGCCGACGAAGGACGCGTGGATCTCCGCCACGCGCGCCGGCGCCCGCACGTTCAGCTCCTCCATGCACGCGTCGACCGGGACGCCCCGGGCGATCAGCGACGTACCCATGCCGCCGTCCGCGAGGAGCGGCCCCTCGGCCAGCAGGGATCGGAAGGAGCCGGCGTCCATACGTCCAGTGTCCCACCCCTCGCGACGCGGTCTGCGATCGCCCGTCCACAGAAGCCTGACGTCAGTCATCCAAGTGGCGGGGCCATCGACCTACGGCGGTCGCTCCATCGGGTCGGCCGGTCGCAGCCATCCGGACGTGGTTGGGACCCTTCGGCCGGGGTACGCTACGCACGTTCGGGGGGATCCCCGGGCCGGACAGCGCTCCTTGGGGGGGAGATGAGCCGACACCGGGTCCGGATCGTCGTCGGCGAAGGACGATCCGCACGCATGGGCTTCCTGCGCTTCGTACTGGAATCCGAGGGCTATGACGTCGTCGCCCAGGCATCGAGCGCGGCCGAGCTCGCACGGGTTCTCGCCGTCCATCGGCCCGATGTCGTCGTGCTCGACGATGGCATCGGCGCGACCGCCGTCCAGATGACCCACGACGTTTCGCCGGGGGCGAAGGTGATCCTCGTCTGGCCCGGCGCCGTGGTCCCCGTGGGCGGTTACGCCCGCGTCGACCCGGGCGACGTCTTGCGGTCCTTGGGTCCCACGGTCGCGAGGGCGGTCGGCACGATGGCGGCGCCGCGGGAGAGCGTGATCACGTCCGACTGGACCGACCGGGTGAGGAAGGATCCCGCCGACCTCCGTGAAGAGCCCGACGAGCAGGACGCTCTCCCAGGGACGCATCCCAGCGTGACGGAGCTCCGGCGCCGGGGACAGCACCTGCACCCGGTCGCGGACCCCCGGCCTGTCGGGGCGGGGGCCTCGTCACCCGACGCCGCCGATACCGCCCGCCATCCGGTCGGCGACGTACCGGCAGATGACCTCGCACCGGTCCTGCCGCTCTCGGCGCTGAGCATGCCCCCCGCCGCCTGGGCGAGCACGATGGGCGAGGGGGTGGCGGCATCGATCGCGACCGGTGGGGGACCCTCCGAGCCGGTGCCCGCCGGCGCGGGCGACTGGAACCATCGGTTGGGCGTGGTCGCGTTGGGCGGTGCGGTCGCGGCGAGCGCGGTCGTGATCGCGCTCACGCTGGGTGCAAGCGGAGCGCATCAGGGGATACTCTCGGCCGCCGGCTTCGTCCAGGAGCCACAGGCTGCCGTCGTCCCGGCGCCCGGCGCATCGCTCGTCGGGGGGATCGGTCAGGCAGGCCTCTTCACACGAGCGGCCGGCGTGATCCCCGTCCCGCCGAGTGGTCCGGTCGCCCCTGGGAACGGCGGATCGCCCGGTGGCGGTGGTGGTCATCCCGGCGGAGGTGGAACCGGCGGCGGCGGAACCGGCAGCGGCGGCCCGGGCGGTGGCGGCTCGGGCGGAGGGGGTGGCGGCGGCTTGCTGATGCCGGGTCGCTCGGCTCTGCATAACCCCTTCGGAGGGCCCCCGGGTCACCTCCGATCGCACGCGACGGGACCGAACCACGGAGGCGCCCACGGGAACAGCGCCACGGCGCACGATCATGCATCGCAGCGTGGCAACAGCGGGGCGCACGCGAGCCAGAACGGTCAAAGCCACCGGCACAAGCGCTAGGGTGCGCACGCAGCGGTCTCGCATCATCCGATGAACGGGTACGGGCTCCTGCGTCGCGTCTACGTGCGTCCGCCCGATGGCAAGAGCCTCGCATCGTGGGGAGCCTTCGGCTGGCATCATGCCCCGGACCCACGCTCGATCGAACGCGAACACGCGGCCTTCCGCGACCGACTGGCCGAAGCCGGCGCCGAGGTCGTCACCGGGGCCACCCCGGTCCCCGCCGACCCGGACGCGATCTACGCCTATGATCCGGTGCTCGTCATCGACGACGGAGCGATCATGCTCCTGCCCGGTAAGGAGCAGCGACGCCCGGAGCCGCGGGCCGTGGCGCGGGATCTGGAAGCCTCGGGGGTGCCCGTTCTCGCCGCGCTGGAGCCTCCCGCAACGGCGGAGGGTGGTGACCTCGTTTTCCTAGACGACGTCACGCTGCTGGCGGGGGTCGGGTATCGAACGAACATCGCCGGGGTCGAGCAGCTGACGTCGATCCTCGAGCCCCGAGGCATCACCGTCCACCGGTTCGATCTCCCGTTCCACCGAGGCCCCGATGCCTGCCTGCACTTGATGTCGTTCGTGTCTCCCCTGGACGCCGACCTGGTCGTCGCGTACCTCCCGATGATGCCGGTACGGCTCGCGCAGCTTCTCGAACAACGCGGGATCCGAACGGTCGAGGTCCCCGACGACGAGTTCCCGACGATGGGTCCTAACGTGCTCGCCCTGGGACCGAGGATCGCGGTGGCACTCGACGGGAACCCCGAGACGCGACGCCGCATGGAAGCCGCGGGTGTCGACGTTCGTGTCTATCAGGGTGAGCAGGTCAGCTTGAATGGCGACGGCGGACCGACCTGCCTCACCCGCCCGCTTGCGCGCGGGTAGCGCGTTCGGATGCCTCCGGTAGCCTGGAACATCCGATGAGCGATCGCCCTTTCAACTTCGCCGCCGGCCCCGCGATCCTGCCGCTTCCGGTCCTGGAACAGGCGCGGCAGGACCTCGTGTCGCTCCCCGGCTTGGGGGCCTCCCCGTTGGAGGTCAGCCATCGGAGCCCCTGGTTCACCTCCGTGATCGACGAGACCAGCTCGAACCTCCGCGAGCTGCTCGCGATCCCGGATGGGTACCACGTCGTGTTCTGCCAGGGAGGAGCCTCGATGCAGTTCTCGATGGTCGCGATGAACCTGCTCCGGGGGACCGAGGCAACCGCGGAGTACGTGATCACGGGGTCCTGGGGCTCGAAGGCGATCGCGGAGGCGCGGAAGGAGGGAACCACTCGGATCGCATGGACGGGAGCGGACGAGGGCTTCGTCCGCGTCCCCGGAACGGAAGAGCTGCTCGAGTCGGTCGGCAACGCTCCCGCCTACCTTCACGTCACCAGTAACGAAACGATCCAGGGCGTCGAGTTCCCCACGACCCCGATCGTCGCCGACGACGTAACCCTGGTAGCCGACGTCTCGTCCGACTTCCTGTCGCGACCGATCGATGTCGCGCGCTACGGGCTCCTGTACGCGGGGGCCCAGAAGAACGCGGGGCCAGCCGGCGTCACCGTCGTCATCATAAGAGACGACCTGCTCGGTCGCATCCCGGACGGACTCCCTTCGATCCTGGACTATCGGACGTACGTCGAGCACGGGTCCCGCTACAACACGCCGCCGGTCTTCGGGATCTACATCGTGATGCTCATCACCCGGTGGCTCCGGGATGAGATCGGCGGTCTCGAGGAGATGCACGCGCGCAACCGCGACAAGGCGAACCTCCTGTACCAGATCCTGGACGAGGCCCCGGCGTTCTTCCGAGGCCACGCGCAGACGGAAGCACGGTCGTTGATGAACGTCACCTTCCGGCTGCCGTCGGAGGACCTCGAGCGCAGGTTCATCGCCGAGGCAGCCGAGCAGGGACTCGTGGAGCTCAAGGGTCACCGCAGCGTCGGTGGGATCCGGGCGTCGATCTACAACGCGATGCCGCACGAAGGGGTCGAAGCGCTCGCTGCGTTCATGCGCGAGTTCCACGAACGGAACGAGGGTCCCCTGGGCGAGGGAGTGACCTAGGCAGAGCCAACACGGAGGATGTCGAACTCGTGGCCCTCCGGGTCGGCGAACGTCCGCCACTCGACGCCGTCCAGGATCCGATCCTCCCCGTCCCACGAGCCGCCGAGGGCCTCGATCCGGGTCGTGGCATCTGCCAGGTCGGCGGCACCGAGGTCCAAGTGGATACGGACCTTCCCCTGCTTCGGTTCGGGGACGCGCTGGACGCAGAGCGCCGGAAGGTCCGGGCGGCCTTTGAGGACCAGGAAGCGACCCTCGTCCAGTTCCTCCTCCCGCTCCGTGTCCAGAACCGCCGCCCAGAAGTCGGCGATCCGCTCGGCGTCCTGCGCGTCGATCGTGATGTAGAGGAACCTCGCGATCGCCGGCATCTCAGGCTCCCACCAGCTCCTCCGCCATCTGGGCGAAGACCTCCGTGTGACGATCGACGTCCTCGGTGGTCGTGGCGGGCGACATCAACGCCATGTTGTGGAACGGCGTCATGAGGACGCCGCGGTTCAACAGATACAGGTGGATGAACGGATCGACCTCGTCATCCTGCCCGGCCGCCGCTTCACTCCCGTTGCGAGCGCGCTCCGGTCGGAACAGGTACTCCACGCGACATCCGAGCCGCACGACGTGCCACGGGAGCTCGCGACCCACGATGACGCCCTGCACGCCCTGCTCGAAGCGCTCCCCCAGCACGATCATGCGTTCGAAGGCTTCGTCGGTCAGGACCTCCCCCAGCGTCGCCCGCATCGCGGCGAGGGACAACGCGTTGCCGGCCAGGGTGCCGCCGATCCCCCCGACGTCCGCGTTCTTCCAGTCCGTGTGCTCGTAGATCCGCTGAGAGACCGCGTCCGTGAGGCCATACGCGGCGCTCGGGATGCCGGCGCCGAGCGTCTTGCCGATCGTCACGATGTCCGGCTGGAGGTTCCACGCCTTGGTGCAGCCGCCGGGTCCCGCGCTGATCGTGTGGGTCTCGTCGATCAGCAGCAACGTCTCGTACCGCGTGCAGAGCTCACGGACGGCGTCGTGGTACCCGGGATCCGGCAACACGATCCCGATGTTCGTCAGCGCCGGCTCGAAGAGGCAGAGAGCGACGTCGCGTTCGGCGAGCGCCCGCTCCAGACCCTCCAGGTCGTTGATCTCGACCACACGGGTCGTTTCACTGAGCGGGACCGGCGCACCGAGGTTCCCCTCGCGCGTGACCACGCTGCCCGCGTCATCGAGCGTCGCGAAGGTCTCGTCGACCGAGCCGTGGTAGTTCCAGTTGTGGACGACGATCTTGGAACGGCCGGTGATCTGGCGCGCCCACCGGATCGCGAACCGATTGGCATCGGTGGCGGTCAGGCAGAACTGCCAGTACGGGACGCCGAACCGCCGAGCCATCTCCCGGCCGACCCACGCCGCGTCCTCGGTCGGCAACATCAGCGTGATCCCTCGCGCCGCTTGCTCTGCGATGGCGTCGAGGGACACCTTCGGCGCGTGTCCGGCCATGCCGCCCGTGTCCCCCAGACAGAAGTCCACGAAGGCGTTCCCGTCCACGTCCCAGAACCGCGCGCCCTCGGCGCGATCGACGAAGACCGGATGGTCGCCCGGCCAGCGGGTCATCCAATTCATCGGGACGCCGAAGAGCAGCGACGCCCGAGCGTCCTCTGCGAGCTCCTTGGATCGCGGGTGGCGTTCGCGGAACAGGCTCCGCTCGCGCTCCATCAGGTCGTGGAGCCGTGTTCGGTCGATCGTCTTCACGTGGGCGTCCTCCTCAACCGGCTGCCCGAAGTCTATGCGGCGGTACCATCGCCCCGTGTCCCGCGCCCGAAGGCTCGCCTGGGCTCTCTTGACCGCGTGCATCGCGATCACCGGGTTGGCGACGCTCGCGCGGGCGCAACCCACCGCAACGCCGCTGGCCACGCAGCCCGCATGGATGGCCAACATCCAGGCCGCGATCGGTGATCGTGCCGTCTCGGTCGCGATCGGGCAGGACGGGGCCCTGTGGTTCCACCACCTCGCCTATGTGCGTCGACCCCCGGCCTCGAACGAGAAACTCCTGCTCTCCATGGCCTTGCTGCAGCGGTATCGCCCCGAAAGGACGATCCGCACCAACGCCAGCGCCGCCGCGATGCCGGGACCGCACGGGGTGGTGCGTGGCGATCTGTGGATCATGGGTCACGGAGACCCGGGGATCGACGGAAGCCGGATCATCGCGCTGGCGCGAGCGATCCGCAATGCCGGTGTGCGCCACATCCGCGGTTCCGTGATGGGGAACACCGGGCCCTTCGTGCGGGATTGGTGGGCGCGCGGCTGGAAGGACTACTTCCCCGCCGACTACATCCCCCTGCCGACGGCCCTCACCTACCAGGAGAACACCGATCGCCACGGGGTCCACATCACCGATCCCGAGCGCCGGGCCGCGACGAAACTGACCGCACGCTTACGACACCTCGGCATCTCGGTCCGCCGCGAACCCGGGATGGGCCACGCGCCCACCGGTCTGCGGCCGATCGCCCAGATCCTCTCGCCCCCCTTGCAAGACCTGATCCGACGGATGGACCTCAAGTCGCGGAACTTCTGGGCGGAGGTGCTGGGTAAGTACCTCGGAGCGGCCGAGTGGGGGCGAGGAACGATCGCGAACGGTGCGAGGGCGATCGAACGCTTCACCCGTATGCACGGCCAGGACTTCACGGCCTATGACTCCTCGGGTCTCAGCTACGCGAACCGGGCGAGCGCCCGCGGGATCCTCGAGCTCCTCTGGGACGCCGACGGCTCCTCGTGGGGAACGGTCCTCCGCGACGCGCTCCCCTCAGGCGGCCGGGGAACGCTCGAGGACCGCCTCACGGACGTCCGGATCCGCGCGAAGACGGGAACGCTCGACGACGTCTCGGCGCTCTCGGGGTGGGTGTGGCTGACGAAGACGGGGGGATGGGTCGAGTTCTCGATCCTCTCGAGCGGGTTCAACGAGTGGACCGCGAAGAAGATCGAGGATCGGATCGTTCGGATCGTGAGCTTCCAGGCCTCGCCTCCGCCCTGATACGGGAGGCCGAGGCTCACCGTCACGTGTCGGTCGGGCCCAGATCCCTCGCTCGGTCTCGCGCTCGCTCTGCAGCCGCCTCCGACGCGGCTTTCTTCGCGTCGCCGCGGTTCTCTCCGAAGTCGACCAGCGACGGCCGGGCGATCACGTACGCGATCACTCCGAGCACCGGCAGGATCAGGATCAGGAGCACCCAGAGGACCTTGGCGCCGACCCGCAGGTCGGGACGTCGGATCACGTCTACCGTCGCGGCGATGTCGATGATGACGACCAACAGGCCGATGAACCAGAGAGCTGCGACTCCCATCTCGACCCTCCAGACCAGGGAACGACGTCAGCGCGGAACGCGCCGATCAGAGGTCGCGAGCCTAGCGCACGATCGGCCGTTCGCGCAGCGAAGATCGCCGCGCTCACCCCTCGGGCGATCGAGGGTGAAGCAGACCGAAGAGGTAACCGTCCGTCAGCGCTTCCCAGGAGGCTTCGATGATGTTCTCCGAGACCCCGACCGTGGTCCACGTCTGCTCGCCGTCGGACATGTCGATCAGGACGCGAACGACGGCTCCGGTCCCCACGCTCTCGTCCAGCACGCGAACCCGGAAGTCCTCGAGCTCCATCGTGTCGAGCTCCGGATAGTCGTTCGTCAGGGCCTTGCGGAGCGCGTTGTCCAACGCGCCCACCGGGCCCTGCCCTTCGGCGGACTCGATGTGCCTCGTTCCCTTGGTCCGGACCTTCACGGTCGCCTCGGCGAGCGGCGGTTCGTCGTCGGCGACCCGCTCCTCCACGTGCACCCGGTAGCTCTCCACGTCGAAGAACGGCTGCGACCAACCGGCCGCCCGGCGCATCAGAAGGTCGAGCGACGCCTCCGCGACATCGAAGGCGTATCCAGCAGCCTCCCGCCGCTTGATCTCTTCGACCGCCCTGGGGATCGCGGCGTCCGCCAGCGGGACCCCGAGCTCGTCGGCCTTCATCCTGATCGTCGATCCTCCGCCGTAGTCCGAGGCGACCACGCCTCGACGGTTCCCCACCGCCTCAGGATCGATGTGTTCGTAGGCGCGGGATAGGCGGGCGACGCCGCTGGTGTGCAAGCCGGCCTTGTGGGTGAACGCGTGCCGGCCGGCGTACGGCTGATGCGAGTCGGGAGCGACGTTGGCGACCTCGGCGACGTAATGCGCGAGCTCGGTGAGATGCTCCACCGCGCCGGCCGGGAGGGCGTCGGTGATGCCCATCTTCAAGACGAGATCCGCGGTGATCGGGATCAGGTCGGCGTTGCCGGTCCGTTCGCCGTAGCCGTTGATCGTGCCCTGCACCTGGAAGACCCCCGCATCGACGGCGATCAGCGAGTTCGCGACCGCGCATCCCGCGTCGTTGTGGACATGGATCCCGAGCGGCACGCCCGTCCGTTCGCCGACCGCCGTGACGATCCGGGCAACGTCGAACGGGAGCATCCCGCCATTCGTGTCGCATAGGACCAGCCGCTCGGCTCCTGCATCCTCCGCCGCGGCCAGCACCCGCATCGCGAAGGCCGGGTCGGTCACGTATCCGTCGAAGAAGTGCTCCGCGTCGAAGAACACGCGGCGGCCCTGCGTATGCAGGAACGCCACGGAATCACGGACCATCGCCGCGCCCTCGTCCAGATCCGTCCGGAGCGCCTGGGTCACGTGGAGATCCCACGCTTTGCCGACCAGGCAGACGACCTCGGTCCCCGCGTCGAGCAGATCCCGCAGCGCCCGCGACGTCGTCGCCTCCTCCCCCGCTTTGCGGGTCATGCCGAACGCTGTGAGCTGCGCGTGCTTGAGCGTCTCCCTCGACGCCAACGAGAAGAACTCGGTGTCGCGCGGGTTCGCGCCCGGCCACCCTCCTTCGACGAAGGGGAAGCCGACCTGGTCGAGCTTGTGCAGGATCCGGAGCCGATCGTCGATCGAGTAGCTGAGGTCGGCACGCTGGGCCCCGTCGCGGAGCGTCGTGTCGTAGAGCTCGACGGCGCGCTTCGCGTCGCTCACGATGTCGCGCCCTCGACCACGAGGTCCCCGACCTCCGAGGTCGCGTAGCCCATCTCGCCCGCGCGCACGCTCTTCATCCGCTGGGTCGCATAGCCGATCCCCGCATGCACCCGGTCGGCCGCCTTCTCCTCACCCAGAGACGCCAGCAACATCTGCACGGCGGCGATCGCGGCCAGCGGGTTGATCGTGCCCTTGCCTGCGTGATCCGGCGCCGTCCCGCCGATCGGCTCGAACATCGAGACGCCGTCCGGCGCGATGTTCGCGCCGGCCGCGACGCCCATCCCGCCCTGGATCATCGCCCCGAGGTCCGTGATGATGTCGCCGAACATGTTGTCGGTCACGATCACGTCGAACCGACTCGGCTGGTCCAGGAAGTAGATGCACGCGGCATCCACGTGGACGTAATCGGTTCGCACGTCGGGGAACCCCGCGGCAACCTCGTCGACGACACGCTGGTAGAGATCCCCCGCGAACGTCAGCACGTTCGTCTTGTGCACGAGCGTCAGGTGCTTCCGGCGGTTGGCCGCAACGTCGAACGCGTAGCGCACGATCCGTTCCACGCCGTGCCGGGTGTTGATCGACTCCTGGACCGCGACCTCGTGCGGCGTCCCCTTCCGGTGGAATCCGCCCGCCCCGGTGTACAGCCCCTCGGAGTTCTCGCGCACGACGACGAAATTCACGTCTTCCTCGGTGTGCGACGGGACCAGCGTCTGCACGCCCGGATAGCGGATCACCGGCCGGAGGTTGACGTATTGATCCAGCGCGAACCGGATCCGAAGGAGGAGATCGCGTTCCAGGATCCCGGGCCGAACACGCGGGTCGCCCACCGCGCCGAGCAGGATCGCCGCGCATCGCTTGAGTCCCACGAGCTCTTCATCGGGCAGGACCTCTCCGGTCCGCAGGTAGCGGTCGGCGCCCAGATCGAACTCCACCGGCTCGACCTCGAAGCCGTCACTGACGGCTTCGAGGACCTTGAGCGCCTCGGCGACCACCTCGGGCCCCGTCCCGTCGCCACGGATCACGCCGATCCGGTACGTCAAGACGTGCCCTCGTCGCGCGGTTCGTCGCTGGCCTGCATCTGCAGGGCGCGGTTGATCGCCGCGAGATACGCCCGGGCGCTCGCCTCGACCACGTCGGTCGCGACCCCGCGGCCGGTCACCCGCCGTCCGTCGACGTCCAGCTGAACGACGACGTCGCCTAACGCGTCGGACCCCCCCGTCACGCTGGAGACGTTGAACGCGACGAGCCGAGGCTCGATCCCGGCCGCACGGCTGAGCGCGCCCATCGCGGCGTCGATCATCCCGTCGCCCATCGCGGACTCCTCGATCAGGTCGTCGCCGCGCCGGAGCCGGACCGTCGCCGTGGGGGCCAGGTGCGTCCCGCCGCCGACCTGCACCGCCTCCAGGACGAGAAGATCCTCCTTCCCGCTGCCGATCTCCTCCGTCACGATCGCCTCGAGGTCGTGGTCCGTGAGGGTGATCTTGCGGTCCGCCAGATCCTTGAACCGGGCGAACGCGCGGTTGAGCTGCGCGTCCTCCAAGGTGATCCCGAGCTTCTGCAGGGCATCGACGAACGCATGCCGGCCGCTGTGCTTGCCGAGGACGAGCCGGTTCCCCTCCAGGCCGATCTCCAGCGGATCCATGATCTCGTAGGTGGCTCGGTTCGCGAGCACGCCATGCTGATGGATCCCGCTCTCGTGCGCGAACGCACTCGAACCCACGACCGCCTTGTTCGGCTGGACGCTGTAGCCCGTCGTCATGGAGACCAGCCGCGACGTTCGCATGATCTCCTTCAGGTTGAGCCCGTGTCGTACGCCGAGGTGCTCGCCACGGGTGCGGACGATCATGGCGATCTCTTCGAGCGAGCAGTTCCCCGCGCGTTCGCCGATCCCGTTCACGGCGACCTCGATCTGCCGAGCACCGTTCTCGATCCCCGCCAGCGCGTTCGCGACCGCCAGGCCGAGGTCGTTGTGACAGTGGGTCGAGATCACGACCTGGTCGGGAACGGCCTCGCGCACGGTCCGTACCAGCTCGCCGAACTCGGTGGGCGTGGCGTAGCCCACCGTATCCGGGACATTGATCGTGGTGGCCCCGCACTCGACCGCAACGCGGAAGCACTCCAGGAGGAAGTCGAGCTCGGTCCGGGTCGCGTCCTGCGCCGAGAACTCGACATCTTCGGTGTAACTCTTCGCGAGCCGGACGTTGTCCTCGATCGCATGCAGGACCTGTTGCGCGCTCATCCGCAGCATCGACTCGCGCTGGACGTCGGACGTCGAGATGAACGTGTGGATCCGCCACCGGTCCGCGCCCTTGAGGGCCTCGGCGGCGCGTTCGACGTCACCGGTGGCCGTCCTCGCGAGCGCCGCGATCACCGGCCCGCGCACGGAGGTGGCGATCTGGCGAACGGCATCGAACTCGCCCGCGGAAGAGATCGGGAACCCGGCCTCGATGATGTCGACGTTCAGCCGCGCGAGCTGCTCGGCGATCTCGAGCTTCTCGGGTTGGGTCAGCGCGATGCCCGGCGCCTGCTCGCCGTCGCGCAAGGTCGTGTCGAAGATCCTGACTACGTCATCGAGGGCTACCGCTTCGCTGCTTGAGCCCGCTACGTCGGGGTCTGCGTTCTCGCTCATCAGCTTGGCACCTTCTTCTCGGACTCCAACCACGGCATCATCTGGCGCAGCTGCCGCCCGACCTGCTCGAGCTGGGACGTCTGCGCCTGCTGCCGAAGTCGAAGGAACTCCGGGAAGCCGGCATCAGCCTCGGCGATCCACTTCTTCGCGAACGAACCGTCCTGGATCGCGGCCAGTACCTCCTCCATCGCCGCTCGCGACGGGCCATCGACCACGTTGGGGCCGCTCTGGTAGTCACCCCACTCGGCGGTATCGGACACCGAGTAGCGCATCCACGACAGACCGCCCTCGTAGATCAGGTCGATGATCAGCTTGAGCTCGTGCAAGCACTCGAAGTAGGCGATCTCGGGCTGGTAGCCGGCCGCGACCAGCGTGTCGAAACCGTTCCGGATGAGCTCGGAGATCCCGCCGCAGAGGACGGTCTGCTCGCCGAACAGGTCGGTCTCGGTCTCCTCTTTGAAGGTGGTCTCGATGATGCCGGCGCGCGCGGCGCCGATGGCGGAGCCATAGGCGAGCGCGCGCGCTCGCGCCTTGCCGGTCGCGTCCTGCTGGACCGCGACCAGCGCCGGCGTCCCGATCCCCTGCTCGTAGGTCCGGCGGACCAGGTGCCCCGGCCCCTTGGGCGCGATCATCGTGACGTCGACGCCAGCGGGGGGCGCCACCGTGCCGAAGTGCACGGAGAACCCATGCGCGAACATCAGCATGTCGCCGTCCTTCAGGTTCGGCGCGATCTCCGACACGTAGACGGCACCGTGTGAGGTATCGGGCAGCACGACCATCACCACATCGGCTTCGCGGGTCGCGTCACCGATGTCCAGGACGCGCAGCCCGGCCTCCTCCGCCTTCGCACTGCTCGAGGACCCGGCGCGCAGTCCCACCCGAACGTCGAGCCCGCTGTCCCGCAGGTTCTGCGCGTGCGCGTGGCCTTGCGAGCCGTACCCGAGCACCGCGATCTTCTGATCCGCCAATACGCCAGGGTCGGTGTCCTTCTCGTAGTAGATCGTGGCCATCTGGCTCGCCTTTCGCTCAGTCGTTCGCCGCTCGGAGCACCCGCTCCTTGATCCCCCGGTCACCGCGCCCGAGCGCGATCCGGCCGGTGCGCGAAAGCTCCACGATGCCGAAGTCATCCAGCAGCGAGAGCAGTGCTTCCAGCTTGTCGGGCTTGCCCGTCGCCTCGAGGGTGAGCGTGGACGCCGTGACATCCACGATGTTCACCCGGAAGACCTCGGCGATCTCCATCACCCGCGCCCGATCGTCACCCGAGGCACGGACCTTGACGAGCATCAGCTCGCGCTCGACCGCCGACCCCGGCTCGTGCTCGAGGATCTTGATCACGTTGATCAGCTTGTTGAGCTGCTTCGTGATCTGCTCGAGCGGCTTCGTGTCGACGTTGATCACGATCGTCATCCGCGACAAGCCCGAAGACTCGGTCGGTCCCACCGCGAGCGAATCGATGTTGAAGCCGCGTGCCGAGAAGAGCCCGGCCACGCGGGTGAGCACGCCGGGTTTGTCCTCCACGAGGACCGAGATCGTGTGGAGCGTTCCGCCGCCGCTGGTCCCGTTGCTCATACGATCGGTGCCTCCGCGGGATCACTGGTAGGTGTCGCGCCCTCGGGGTCCAGGATGATGTCGTCGTTCGACGCCCCGGCCGGGACCATCGGGAAGACCATCTCCCGAGGGTCGACCCGGAAGTCGATCACCACGCTGCGGTCTTCCACCGAGAACGCCTTCTCGATCACCGCGTCGACCTCCCCCGGGTCATCCGCACGGAGCCCGACCGCGCCGTACGCCTCGGCGAGCTTCACGTAGTCCGGCACATCGGGATCGAGGTAGACGCCCGAATACCGCTCCGCGAAGAACAGCTCCTGCCATTGGCGCACCATGCCCAAGTACCCGTTGTTCAAGATCGCCGTGATGAACGGGATCTTCTCCGTGGTGCTGGTGGCCAGCTCCTGTGCCGTCATCTGGAAGCAGCCGTCGCCGTCGATCGCCAACACGCGCTTGCCCGACTGGCCGACCTTGGCGCCCATCGCCGCCGGGACCGCGAAGCCCATCGTGCCGAGACCGCCCGAGTTGATCCAGTGTCGCGGGTGTTCGAAGCGCCAGTACTGCGACGCGTACATCTGGTGCTGGCCGACGCCCGCAACCACGATCGTGTCGTCGTCGGCATGTTCGCGGAGGCGCTCGACGCAGAACTGCGGCTTGAGCGGACCGTCCGGTTGCTGGTCGTAGCGGTACGGGAACCGGCGTTGCCAGTCGGCGAGCTGTCCGAGCCACGCGGAGCGGTCCAGCACCCCGCCGGCGTCATGCTGACGGGCATCTAGCTCCGCGGCCAGCTTCGCGATCACGTCCTTGCAATCGCCCACGATCGGCACGTCGGCGATGCGGTTCTTCCCGATCTCCGCGGGATCGATGTCTACGTGGATCACCTTCGCGTTCGGAGCGAACGCCGCCAGCTTCCCCGTCACCCGGTCGTCGAAACGGGTCCCGAGCGCCACGAGCACATCCGCCTTCTGTATCGAGGTGACGGCGGTGTAGTTGCCATGCATCCCCGGCATCCCGAGACACAGCTCGTTCGAGTCGGGGAACGCTCCACGCGCCATCAGGGTGGTGACGACCGGGAGCCTGCCGACGGTCGCGAGTTTCGCGAGCTCGGCGTGTGCGTCCGCCTTGATCACGCCACCGCCGACGTAGAGCACGGGACGCTCCGCGGTCATGATCAGCTTGACGGCTTCCACGACCTGTCGTTGGTTGCCCTTCGTCGTGGGCTTGTAGCCGGGCAGGTTGATGCGCTCGGGCCAGCTCCAGGTCGTCTCCGAAAGGAGCACGTCCTTCGGGAGGTCGATCAAGACGGGGCCCGGGCGCCCGGTGGAGGCGATGTGGAACGCCTCGCGCACGGTCTCGGGGATCAGCGCGGGATCCTTCACCAGGAAGTTGTGCTTCGTGATGGGCATCGTGATGCCGGTGATGTCGGCCTCCTGGAAAGCGTCGTTGCCCACCACGGGGGTCGGCACCTGCCCCGTGATCGCAACGAGCGGGACCGAGTCCATCTTCGCGTCGGCGATCGGCGTGACGAGGTTGGTCCCGCCCGGTCCCGACGTCGCCATGCACACGCCGACCCGCCCGGTGGCCCATGCATAGCCCTCGGCGGCATGCCCCGCGCCCTGCTCGTGGCGACACAGGATGTGTCGGATCGAGGAGCTGTCGACGAGCGGGTCGTAGATCGGCATGCTCGCCCCGCCCGGGATGCCGAAGATCACCTCGACCCCTTCGTGCTCGAGGGCGCGGAGGAGGGCCAGGGCCCCGGTGACCTTCATCGCGCGGCCGCCTCCCGATCCTCGACCGGTCCGGTCTCGACCCGGCGGACGGTCGCTTGTAGCCGGTGTGCCAGGTTCCTGCACGCGCGCTCGAACTCCCAGGGGGTCCAGTCGCGTCGGCGCAGCTGGAGGACGTCGTCGGTCTGTTCCTCCGCGGAATCGAACCCGCTCCCCAGGTAGACGACCTCTGATGACAGGTACCGGTCGACCACCGCGCGGGTGCTGCTGTCCGTGGTCTCGACGGTCACCTGCCCCGGGCCTTCCCACAGCACGCTCGCGACGACCGTGCCGTTCCGATCGAATTCGTACCTCATCGTGACTCCCTCCTGGGCGGTGGCCTTGTCGCTGACCCGTCGTTCGGCGTTCATGCGAACCCTGGGTAGAAAAAACCCCTCGCGTGGCGAGGGGCGTCTGGCGCGGGTGTCTGTCGGGCTATCGCCCGCCCGCGCCTATGCGATAAGTACGAGGGTGCTGCGTCCGGTCACAGCCATGGTCGACATGGTCCAGTCAGTGTAGGGGCAGCCAACGAGGTGTCAACCCCGTTGGGTCACGGATGGGTGGCGATCGCCGGAACACGTTGGACTACGTCGACGACACACGGCTCGCGCGTCGGGCTCCCAGCAACGCGTAGACGAAGAGCGCCCCAAGGATGACGCCCGACGTGACCTCGACCGTCCAGACGAGCGCGGACGGCATGAGATGGCCTGCAGCCCACCGGGCGGCCGGCTCGAGGCAGAGAGCGCCTGCGATGACCGTAGCACTGAGCGCTGAGCGCCGAACGCGCCAACGCTGGCCGAGCAGCCCGAACAGCGGCCCCATCACCAGACCGCCGAGGATGACCAGCGGGTTGTACCAGCCTCTGGTCGTCACCGCGACCAACCCAGCGGTGAATCGATGGAAGGTCCACGGGTGGATCTCCATAGGGCTGTAGGTCATGGCCCAGTAGCCGAACAGAGCCGACAGGGTGACGACGAGACCGAGCGCGGCAGCTCGCCGGGGGCGCCACTGCGTCATCCCGGCCGCGAAAGGCAGGATGAGCCAAGGCGCGGATACCTGAGCGGCGGTCGCGGTCCAGGACCCGAGCCACAACATGCTCCCGAGGTACTGGTCGGCTGCGCCGAACACCAGACCCACGATCGCCGCGAAGAGGAAGGCCACGAGAAGAACGATAGCGACTCATCACTCCGAGAGGTATCGCAGCCCCGGTAGGCTGGCCACGTGACCTGGTACTCACGGGAGGCCGCCGCCGAGCGCGTCGGGGTCGAGCCGTCCTACCTCGGTCGACTGGTGGATCTCGGCATCCTTTCCCCCGAGGGGCCGGATCGTTTCTCGCCGGGCGACGTGCGCCGCGTGCTGATGACGAAGTCGCTCGAGGATGCCGGGATCCCGCTCGAAGGTCTGGCCGCTGGCATCCAGAGCGGTGCCCTGTCGTTCTCCTTCCTCGACGCGGCCAGCTACGAGCGATTCGCCGCACTCGGCTCCGAGACGTTCCGCCAGGTCAGCAGCCGGACCAGGATCCCGCTCGAGCTGCTGATGGTCGTCCGCGAAGCGATCGGCATGGCGCAACCATCGCCCGATGACCGACTTCGCGAGGATGAGATGGCGATCGTGCCGTTCGTCGAGCTCCAGCTCGCTGAAGGATTCCGGCCGCCCGCGATCGAGCGTCTGCTCCGTGTCCAGGGCGACGGCACCCGGCGTATCACCGAACAGGAGGGTGCCTGGTGGAACTCCGAAGTGATCGCTCCTGCCATGGCGGCGGGCAAGGGCCCGGAGGAGATCGGGAACGAGGACTTGGCCGACAGGCTGGCCCCTCTCTCCGAGCAAGCCGTCCTGGCCATGTACCACGCACAGCAGGCTCGCGCCTGGACAGCCAACATCATCGAAGGTTTCGAGATGCAGCTGGCGAAGGCGGCGATCCACACCCGCCTCGAGCGACTACCAGCGATCTGCTTCCTTGATATCAGCGGATACACCCGGCTGACCCAGGAACGCGGCGACGATGCTGCCGCCGATCTGTCGACGACGGTCGCGCGGCTGGTGCAGCGCAGCTCGGTGCAGCACGGCGGTAAGCCCATCAAGTGGCTGGGCGACGGCGTGATGTTCTACTTCGGCGATCCGGGCCCCGGCGTACGTGCCGCCCTCGAGATGGTGGACGGGTTGGCCGCCGCGGGATTGCCGCCAGCCCACGTCGGCCTGCATGCGGGGCCGGTCCTCTTCCAGGAGGGCGACTACTTCGGCCAGACCGTGAACCTCTCGGCACGCATCGCCGACTACGCGAGGCAGGGTGAGGTGCTGGTCAGCCAGGCGGTGGCCGACGCCTCGCAGGAGACGGGGATCACGTTCGGGGATATCGGACCGGTAGAACTGAAGGGCGTATCCGGAACGGTGCACTTGTTACGGGCCCACCTCGCCTGACGATCGACTCGTCGAACGAGTTCCGGATGATGATCGACCCGACCATCGTCGGCGGTGGCAGGCGCGTCTTCCTCGATGACGGTGTGTTCGGGTCGCTCCGGCTTATCGAGGTCAGGTGACGACGGCTGGAGCGTTCATCGCGACCTACGCGACGAGCGAGGCGTGATCAAGCACGTCGATCACCGGAAGCCAGGCGCGGCGTCAACCCTGGATGCTGCTGGCCGGATCCTTGTCGGAACCCCCCAAGTTCGTCGGTAGGATGGGGGACAGCACCCGATGCGCCAGGAGGCGAGGCCATGAACATCGGCACGCAGCGTCGGACCGTCTACATCGAGCCGGTCGAGGAACCCGAGTCTTCTCCAGTGAAAGAGCCTTCGCCGGCGATCACTCCCCAACCACCCGATCAACGTCCGGAGAAGCAACCCGAGCCCAGTCGCTGAGGCGCCCATGGATGATCGGTGGAACCGGATCCCGGATGGGATCGACCCGATCGTCGGGTATCGAGCTTGGTACTACACGATCGGCCAGCGTGGAGCTCAACTGCACCCGCTCACCCGGAGGAGCGCCGCAGCTCCGGGGGCCGGCGATTGGGATGGTGCCTCATGGGGGTGGGTGACGGCGACGTGCGCCCGTGACACTGCGTCGTGGCACGTAGCTCCCGAGGAAGACTGCACGTGCGGCTTCTACGCGATGAGCACGCTGCCTCCCGTAGTCTCCGGCTGCGGATTCAGGACGGGAGAGGTCGAACCCGGTGCCACCTCCGGCGTGGTCCTGGGACGAGTAGAGCTCGCGGGAAAGATCATCGAGCATGACCGGGGCTATCGGGCTGAGCGAGCTCGTATCGCGGAGCTCATCCCGTTCAGGGGAACGGAGCAGTCCGTCATGATCCTGGCCGCGCGTTTGGGTGTCCCGATCGCGGAGCCGGTCGACATGCCCTCGATGCAGGATGGGTTCGGCGGGTTCCCGGGGCAGCCTCAGGGGGGCCCACCCCGACTTCGGGACTACGTGGAAGAGCACCGCTGGATGGCGGCGACCATCCTGGTAGGCCTGGTCGTTGTTGCCATCCAGCCGACCACGATCACGACCGTGGTGCTTTTCGCCCTTCTGTTCGCGGATAAGCTCGATCGCAGGGTCGCTCCCAGGCAAGCTCCCACGCCTTCCCCGAACCGCTCGAGACCAACTCCACCCCACCGGCTGCCAGGAGGCTCACTGCCGCCGGCTGCGTAAGTCGACGGCAGACGTGTCACGTAGCATCGCCCGGTGCGCGAGCCCGACCGCCGATTGGATGCGAACGGCGTCGCCTGCCATGTCTTGATCGATGGATGGCGGACCGTCTCTCCTCGATTCGTCTTCCAGGGGTACGACGATGACGTCCAGGGCGAGTTCGTGCGCCCGTACCTCGACGCCGAGGGAAAGCTGCCTGGCCGCGTCGCGGCGCTGCTCGTGGAGTCCCCCGACGGCCTCGTCCTGGTCGACGCCGGTAACGGCCGGTTCGCACCCGAACTGGACGTTGGTCACGTGCACCACGAACTGGAGACCCTCGGCATCCATCCATGGGATGTCCGCTGCGTGGTCATCACGCACGGCCATGCGGATCACGTCGGCGGGCTCGTCGGGCCTCGGGACGAGCCCGCCTTCCCCGACGCGCGGCACGTGATCCATCGGACCGAGGCGGAGTTCTGGTCCTCGCCCGAAGCGGAGGCGCTGCCGAACGGCGCCGGGCTCCCGGCGCAGACGGCCCTCATGGCGCTGCTGGATGCCGAACTGCTCGACACGGTTGAAGGCAACGCACACGTCGCCTCCGGTGTCGACGCGATCGAGGCGCCCGGTCATACGCCGGGGCACGTGGCCGTCGTCGTCAACGACGCGGTGCTATGGGCCGGCGATACGTTCGTCTCCCAGCTCAACGTCCCGCACCCCGAGTGGGTGTCGTTGTCGGACATGGACGGGCGGACGAACGAAGCGACGAGGCGGCGGCTGCTCGTTCGAGCAGCCGCCGCCGGCCTCCAGCTCGCGGCCTCGCACATGCCGATCAGCGGCAGGGTCGCGCGGACCGGCGACGGCTACGAGCTGCGGCCGTCAGAGTTCTCGTAAGAGGGCCACCAGCTCCTCGGGGGCGGCGACGGTATGGTCCGCCTTCGCGATCAACTCCTCCGGCGTCTCCTCGCCGGCCACCGCGATGCGACAGATCGGAAGGCCACCCGCGGCGAGGTCCCACAGCGCATCGAACGCGAGCACGTCGCCGAGGTCGTCGCCCGCGTAGAGCGCCGCCTCGGTGCCGGTGCGGGCGACGACCCCGGCGGCGACCGTCCCCTTGTTGCTCCCCTTCCGGGCGAGCTCCAGGACCCGTTTCCCGGGGAGCACGTCGAGCCCATACCGTTCGGCGATCGCGGCGAGCGGCCCCGAGATCCTTGCGGTCGCCGCGTCGGGGTCGGGCGCGGTCCGGACGTGCACGGCGATGCTGGCGCCCTTGTCCACCACCCGCACCCCCGGCTCGTCGGTGACCTTTGCGTTGACCTCCGCGAGGACCTCCGCGGGCATGGGAGGGGAACCCTCCATCCCGAACTGGCCGATCACCTCGAGGCCGTCGACCGGCAACACACTCCGGATGAATGCGGACCGCCGTCCCGTGACGATCGTGACGCTTCCGGCGCGCTCAACCAGCCCGGCGAGGACCTCCTCCGCGCCGGCGACCGGCCGGGCTTCCTCGGGCCGGACGACGATCGGTGAGAGCGTCCCGTCGAAGTCCAGCAGGAGGGCAGCGCGAGCGAGCCGCGCCTTCACCTCCTCGAGGCTCACCGTCGGACGCCCCGCAGCGCCACCCGACCGATCCGAAGGGGGCGGCGCAGCCTCCGTTCGGCCGGTCCGACCATGCCGCGGGAGAGGTTGCGTGCCGTCCCGATCACCGAGACGTGCGAGAACGCCTGCGGGAAGTTGCCGATGAGCCGTCCGCTCGCGACGTCGTACTCCTCCGACAGAAGCCCCACGTCGTTGCGGACGGCGAGGACGCGCTCGAAAAGTTCCCGTGCCTGCTCGTCGTGACCCTGCAGCGAGAGGCAGTCTGCGAGCCAGCAGGTGCACGGGATGAACGCACCTTCGCCGCCGGGCTGACCATCGACGCGCGAGGCGGTGTCGTACCGACGGACGAAGCCGTCGACCATCAGCCGATCCTGGATCGCTGCAACGGTGCCGACCATCTTCGGATCATCCGCACCGATGAACCCGACGAAGGGCAACATCAGGAGCGACGCGTCCAGCTCCTTCGAGCCGTAGGACTGCACGAACGACCCGATCTCGTCGTCGTACGCCTCGGCCATGATCTCGTGCTGGATCTCATCGCGGAGGGCTCGCCACCGATCGACCGGACCGGGGAACCCGAACAGCTCGACGTCGCGGATCGCGCGGTCGACGCCCACCCACGCCATCACCTTGGAATGCGTGAAGTGCTGGCGGCCGCCGCGAACTTCCCAGATCCCTTCGTCCGGCTCCCGCCAGGCCGACTCCAGCACGTCGAGGATGCGAAGTTCCATCTCCCACGCTGCCGCTTCGTGCGGCAGCCCCTCGCGCGAGGCCTGGTGGAGCAGGTCGAGGACCTCGCCGTAGACATCGAGCTGGAACTGCCGCGAGGCATCGTTCCCGACGCGCACCGGCAACGAACCCTCGTATCCCGGCAACCATTCGATCTCCAGCTCGGGCATCCGACGCTCGCCGGCGAGGCCGTACATGATCCGGAGGTCGCGAGGGTCGCCGGCCACGGCGCGGAGCAACCACTCGCGCCACGCCTCGGCCTCGTCCTCGTAGCCCGCCATCAGCATGCTGTAGAGGGTGAACGTCGCGTCGCGGAGCCAGCAGAACCGGTAGTCCCAGTTGCGCGCCCCACCGAGCTCCTCCGGAAGGGACGTCGTCGGCGCGGCGACGATCCCGCCCGTGGGCCGGTAGGAGAGCGCCTTGAGGGTGAGCAGCGACCGGTTGACCGCCTCCCGCCATTCCCCCCGGTACGTGCACCGCGCGGTCCAGTCGCTCCAGTACCGGATCGTGCTCCGCAGCGCGTCCCACGGGTCGATCCGGGGCGGCGGCGGCTCGAACGAGCGGTGCCAGGTCATCGTGAACGCGATCCGGTCCCCCGCGGCGATGCGGAAATCCGACGTCACGTTGCCGGTCACGACGTCCAGCGGAGCGTCGGTCCGGAGTTCGACCGCGTCCGGCCCGGCGACCGCCGTGACGCTCCGCCGACCCTGCCGGAGCCATGGAACGGCGAGCCCGTAATCGAAGCGCAAGAGCAGCTCCGAATGCATGGACACTACCCCGCGCGTGCCACGAACCAATCGGACGACCCGAGCCTGCGCGCGGCGCGGCGTCATGAAGTCGGTGACGTGGACGGCCCCGGTCTCCGTCTCGTGCTCCGTTTCCAGCACGAGGGTGTCCGCACGGTACCGACGCCGCGTCCGGAAGTTGCCGGTCGGAGAGAGGAGCCAGCGCCCGCGCGTCTCGTCACCGAGGAGCGCCGCGAAGCACGCTCCGGAATCGAACCTCGGAAGACAGAGCCAATCGATCGACCCGTTCCGACCGACCAGCGCGGCGGTGTGCGTGTCGCCGATCATCGCGTAGTCCTCGAGCGGAAGCGCCACGGGTGCAACGGTAGCGGGTGCAACGCGGCCCGTCCCGAACCGCCGTGAACGAGTCGCCCGGCCGGGCGCGCGCAGGGTACGCTCCGCCATCGGCGGGCTGTCGTGCCCGCCGGGAGGGAGGGGGTCATGCGCATCAAGGTGGCGATCACGCTGGGTGTCCTCGCGGCCATCGCGCTAGGGTTCGCGACGGTGTCCGTGATGGCAACACCACAGATCGCATCGCCGACGAAGCTCCACGTGATCGAGCACGCGACCTCTGACACGGTGATCGATACCGGTCTGCCCGGGGACACGACGGGAGACCTGCTGACCTTCCACAACGCCGTCTTCAACGCGACGGACGCGAAGCGGGTGGGCCGCGATCAGGGCGACTGCATCCGGATCGCCCCGAGCCATGGATCGTGGGAATGCCGGTGGGTTACGCGGGTTCCCGGTGGGTCGATCACGGTGGAGGGTCCCTTCTTCGATGCCCAGAACAGCGTTCTCGCCGTCACCGGCGGTACCGGGATCTATCGCAACGCCCGGGGAACGATGGGCCTCCAGGCGCGTAACGGCGGGGCCGAGTACGACTTCATCTTCAACCTCGTTCCCTAAAGCCGTTGCGAGGACCGACCGGTCCGGCTGCTTCACGAGGCGGGTGCTACGGTTCGCCGCGATGTCGGATGACCCGAGGCTCGAGCCCGCGCTCGCGACGGTGTGGCCCGGCCGCGCAACGGCTGTCGTTCCGATCGAGGCGGGGATCACCAACCGCAACTACCGGGTCGAGGTGGACGGCGAGACGTTCGTCCTTCGCCTCGCCGGAACCGATACGGAGCTGCTCGGGATCGATCGCGAGGCCGAGGTCGAGGCCGGGCGGGCCGCCGCCGAGGCCGGCGTCGGTCCCGAGGTCTTCGCCTTCGAACCGGATCTCGGCTGCATCGTGACCCGCTTCGTGAAGGGCAGCCCGATCCCGGAGGACGAGCTCGGAGACGAGGCCGTGATGCGTTCCGTGGTGGCGTCGGTCCGCGCGATCCACGGCAGCCGGCCGATCCGAGCGACCTTCCCGGTGTTCCGGATCGTCGAGGGGTTCCGCGAGATCGCGGCCGAGCGCGGGGTGCAGGTGCCGGCGGAGTACGAGGCGGCGCACGCGGTCGCCGTACGGATCGAGGAAGCCTTCGCTGGGGCGCCGGCGCCGCTCACCACCTGTCATAACGACCTCCTGAACGCGAACTTCCTCCTGGAGGGAGACCACACGTGGATCGTCGACTACGAGTACGCCGGCATGGGCGACCCCTTCTTCGACCTGGGCAACCTGTCGATCAACAACGGCCTCGACGAGGATGCGCAGGCCCTCCTCCTGCAGACCTACTTCGGCGACGTGCGCGACGTCCACCGGGCGCGGCTGGCGCTGATGCGGATCGTCTCCGATCTGCGCGAAGCGATGTGGGGGGTCGTGCAACAGGCGATCTCGACGCTCGACTTCGACTACGTCGACTACGCGGATCGCCACTTCGAACGGCTGCTCTCGAACGCCGCGGACGAACGGATGGGTGAGTGGGTCGGCGCGGCGCGGGTGAAGGTCTAGGTCACGAAGACGCAGCCGTCCCAATACGCCTCAACGTGTTTACGTCGACGGCCCTTCAGCTCGAGACGCAGCTCCGCGGGCGGCGACGTCCGTCCGGGAGCGAACCACAGCTCGAACCCACCTGTGTCGACGCGCTCGAAAGAGCGGGCATCACCCGGCGTCGAGCCGGCGGATAGGAACGTCATGGCGCCGCCGCAGCAACGACGGGCGTCCGTCCAGACGAAGAGTCGGCCCCCGTGCTCTCGGATGAAACGTTCGACCTCGAGCGGAGCGACGACGTTCATCGCCGCGGCGGCGGCACGTCATCGCCTGCGAAGACGCAACCGTTCCAGTAGGCCTCCAGCCGACGGGTCGCCTTCCGCCAGCCCTTCACGTCGAAGTGCAGCTCGTCGGGTGGATCGAGCCTGCCCCAGTCGTAATGGACGGTGAGCCCGTCCGACTGGAGCGCGCGGAAGCGGTGCGGTCGCCGCGAGCTGCGCGTGAAGCCGGACCGGCGACTGGAACGAGGTGGCTCGCAATGGGCCTCGAGCCACACGAACGAGCCGACCAGCCCCCGGCGAGGGTCGAGCCACACCCACACCTGGCCTCCGCGTTCACCGATGAACGCGGAGGCCCTCTCCGACGTCACGACCTTCATATCCATATCGAACCACGGACGACGGGTTTGGTGGGGCGCATGCGCCCCACCAGCCTGCCGCCTCAGGCCGAGGTCACCATCGTCACATCCTCGCCCGGCGGCACCACCGGTTCCCATGGCTTCTTCTTCTGCACGAGCCAGTAGTAGAGCGCCCCTGCGAGGAAGATCACGGTGAACACGGTCCAGATCACCGGGATCTTGTTCAAGAAGTCGATGTGGAAGTTCAGCAACTGCTGACCCTGCACGTAGTAGTCGGACTGCACCGGCTTCGGGTTGGAGAACACCCGGAGGTAGTTGGACGCCGACGCCGGACCCGCGTCGAACGCCCCGGTCGCCGACGAGGGAGTGAGGAAGTTCAGCATCATCGCCAGTCCCCAGAGGATGGCGACCACGTTGACGACCATGCCCCAACCGCCAAGGTTGAACGGCGCCTTGGTCCTCGGCCAGCCTTTCGTTCTAGCGCGGAGGAAGGCCAGGTTCCCGAGCAGGTAGCTCAGGTAGATCGATGCCGTCGCTCCGACCGCGATCACGGCCGCCCCGACGAATTGGATGAACGGCACCGCGGCGAGCGCTCCGACGACGATGCAGGTGACGATCGGTGTGTGGAGGCGCGGGCTGACCTTCGCCATCGACCTGGAGAACGGCAGCTGGTCGTCGCGTGCCATCCCGAACGCGAGGCGGATCGTGGCGGTCATGATCGCCATGCAGCACACGAAGATCGCAGCCGATACGACCAACAGATACAGGGTGCTCCCCGCTCCGGTCATCACCTCCGCGATGATCGTTCCCGGTGATGTCACGAGGCCTGCCGCCTCACCGGCGATGTCCGGCGCGGCGATCAGCACCCCCCACAGGAAGATGGCGCCGATCACGAACGCTCCGATTACAGCGGCCAGCACGGCCTTGGGCGCCTCGACGCGGGGGTTCCGTGTCTCCTCGGCGAGGGTCGACGCGGTGTCGAAACCGTAGATCACGTACAAGGACATGAACATCCCGACCAGGAAGAACGGGAGCGTCGTCGCCGCGGGGAACTTGCTGTAGTTCCCAGCGTAGGCCGAGTTGAAGATCACCCCCACGCCGTTGTGGTTGTGCACGGCGGCAAGGAAGACCGCGAACACCACCATCCCGAGGATCTCGAATACGACCCCGGTGTTGTTCACGATCGCGACCAGCTTCACCCCGTAGATGTTGAGGACGGTGATCAGCACGAGGGTGATGGCGGCGACCGCCTTCTGATCGGCGCTCCCCAGCGCGTCGTTCAGGTGCCAGCCGAACATGTAGTTGAGAGCCGGGATCAGCGCGATCGGCAGGGTCGCGCATACCGACGAAACGGTGAGGATCCCCGCGAAGATGTAGAACCATCCCGTGATCCAGGCGTAGCCTCGCCCGGAGAGGTACTTCGTCCACTGATACACCGAGCCGGCCAACGGGAAGTGGCTCGTGACCTCGGCGAAGTTGAGCGCCACGATGAACTGGAACAGAGCCACCGTGGGCCAGGTCCACCACAGCCGCGCACCCAGCGCCGATATCCCGAGGAAGAACAGGGTGAAGATCCCCGTCGACGGCGAGATGTAGCTGAACGCCACCGCGAACGAGCTGAAGGTCCCGAGCCCGCGGTTCAGCTCCTGCTTGTATCCGAACTTCTGAAGATCGGCCGCATCCTTCGCGACCTGCTCTTCGTGCGTGGACATCCGTTCACCCCTTTCGACATCCGGACCTGATCCGAACGGGGGAAGGATCAGCCGCCGCGAGCGGGGACGCTCGGGTCACCGCCGGCGCAGCGTGACGACCGCCGGTTCATCCGCCGGGCACCAGCTGAGCCTCGACCCACGTGTCCCCCCTCCGCGCGAAACGGTCGCCCGCGGGCTGGGCTCGCGTGAGTGTGCGTCGGCCGGGCTCCGAGCGCAAGCCCAATGGTGCGGGGGAACGAAACCTAGACGCCGACCGCTGCGAGGAACTCGTCGAGGTCGGGGGTCACGTTGTAGGTGACCTGGACCGCGCCCTCCAGGGCCTCGACGGTCTTGTACCCGTTGCCCGTGATGAAGGCGACGGTCTCCTCCTCGGGGGCGATCACGCCCTGCTCGACCAATCGCTTCAGGTTGGCCACCGTGACACCGCCTGCGGTCTCGGTGAACACCCCTTCGGTCGAAGCAAGCAGCTGGACGCCCTCCACGATCTCGGGCTCCGTGCACCACTCGATCGCGCCGCCGGTCTGCCGGCTGACCTGCATCGCGAACATCCCGTCGGCGGGGTTCCCGATCGCGAGCGAACGCGCGATCGTGTCGGGCTTGACGGGTTGCACCGTCTCGGCGCCGTCCTTGAACGCCTGGGCGACCGGACGGCAGCCCTCCGGCTGGGCGCCGCTGACGCGGTAGGGCTTCTCCTCGACGGCGCCGATCGCGATCAGTTCGGAGAACGCGCGGTGGATCTTGGTCAGCAACGCGCCCGAGGCGATCGGGACGACGACGTGGTCGGGGAGGCGCCACCCGAGCTGCTCTGCGACCTCGAAGCCGAGCGACTTCGATCCTTCGGCGTAGTAGGGCCGCATGTTGACGTTGATGAACGCCCACGGAAGCGCGTCGGCGACCTCGCTACAGAGCCGGTTGACGTCGTCGTAGTTCCCCTTGACAGCGACGACCTTCGCTCCGTACGCCAGCGTGGCCAGGACCTTCGCCCGTTCGAGGTCCTCCGGGATGAACACGTAGCAGGGCATCCCGATGCGCGCCGCGTGTGCGGCCGTCGCGTTCGCCAGGTTCCCGGTGGACGCGCAGCTGATCGCCTGGAACCCGAACGCGCGCGCCATCGTCGTGGCGACCGAGACCACCCGGTCCTTGAACGAGTTCGACGGGTTCACCGAGTCGTCCTTGATCCAGAGCCGCTCGAGTCCGAGCGTCTGCCCCAGCCGCTCGGCACGGCGGAGCGGCGTGAACCCGGCTCCCATGTCCACCCGCTCGATGCCAGGGCCGCCCGGGAGGAGCGCCTCGTATCGCCAGAGGCTTGCGGGCCCTTGCTCCACGTGCTTGCGGAAGACCTCGCCGTCCAGCGACTGCAGGTCGTAGGAGGGCTCGAGCGGGCCGAAGCACTCCTCGCAGATCGTGAGCGGCTCGACCGGGTACTGCTGGCCGCAGATCCGGCACTGCAACGCAGCCGGCGATGCGATCGCCGGCCGCGTCACCAGGTCACCGCCCCGCGGTCGGCGCTGCCGACCGCTCTCGCGTATTTGGCCAACGCGCCCTGGGTGTACCGGGGTTCCGGAGCTCGCCACGCGGCACGCCGCGTGGCCAGCTCGGCGTCATCGACCGCGAGGTCGATGACGCGCCGCTCCGCATCGATCACGATCTCGTCGCCCTCACGAACGAGAGCGATCGGGCCGCCGACGAATGCCTCCGGCGCGATATGCCCGACGCTGTAGCCCTTCGTCGCGCCGCTGAAACGACCATCCGTCACGAGGGCGACGTCCTTGCCCAGACCGGCACCCGCGACTGCGGCGGTCACCGCGAGCATCTCGGGCATGCCAGGGGAGCCCTTCGGGCCCTCGTACCGGATCACCACGACGTCGCCCGGGAGCACCGCACCGCTCGTCACCGCCTGGAACGCTGCGGTCTCGGAGTCGAACGGCCGCGCGCGCCCTCGGAACTCGAGCGAGGCCGCACCGGCGATCTTCATCACGCTGCCGTCGGGGGCGAGCGAGCCTCGGAGGATCGCGGTCCCACCCTCGGAGTGGATCGGGTCAGACGTGGGATGCACGACGGTGCCGTCGGGAGCCGGCGGCGACAGCGCCGCCAGGTTCTCCGCCACCGTTTTTCCGGTCACCGTCATGCACGAGCCGTGGAGCACGCCCAGCTCGAGGAGCTCCTTCATGACCACAGGCACGCCGCCGACCCGGTCGAGATCGCTCATCACGAAGCGGCCCGCAGGGCGCACGTCCACCAGGTGCGGCACGCGCCGGCTGATCGCGTCGAAGTCGTCGAGCTCGAGCTCCACGTGCGCTTCCCTCGCGATCGCGAGCAGATGCAGGACCGCGTTCGTCGACCCCGCGAGCGCCATCGTGACGGCGATCGCGTTCTCGAAGGCCTCCCTCGTCATGATCTGCCGTGGCCGCACATCGAGCTCCAGGAGATGCGCGGCGGCGATCCCGCTCTCCCGTGCGGCAACCTCGCGCCGGTAGTCGACGGCGGGCGGGCTCGCCGTGCCGGGCAGCGACATCCCGAGAGCCTCACCTACCGCGGCCATCGTGTTCGCCGTGTACATGCCCGCGCACGACCCGGTCGTCGGGCACGCCGCCCGCTCCAGACCGAGCAGCTCCGCGTCGGTCACCTGTCCTTTCGCGTGCGCCCCAACGGCTTCGAAGACATCCTGGATCGTGATGTCGCGTCCCTGATACGTGCCCGGCAAGATGGTGCCGCCGTAGAGGTAGACGGATGGCAGATCCATCCGAGCCATCGCCATCAGCATGCCCGGCTCGGACTTGTCGCAGCCCGCGATCCCGACGAGCGCGTCGAACCGCTCGGCGTGCATCATCAGCTCGACGGAGTCGGCGATCAGATCGCGCGACATCAGCGACGCCTTCATCCCCTCGTGACCCATCGCGATGCCGTCGGAGACCGCGATCGTCGTGAACTCGAGCGGGACGCACCCGCCCTGGCGGACGCCTTCCTTCGCGAGCGCGGCGAGTTTGTCGAGGTGGTAGTTGCAAGGGGTCACCTCGTTCCACGACGAGGCCACCGCGACCTGTGGCTTGTCGAAGTCATCCTCACTGAAACCGACCGCGCGCAGGTACGAACGGGCGGGCGCGCGTGCGGCTCCCTCGGTGACCTCCCGGCTGCGGGGTCGATTGACCGTCATCGGATCCTTCCGGGCGAGATGAGGGCTGGAACCTTACCAACGGGCCTCGCGGGAGCGTTCGGCGCGGCTTGTACCATCCGAGCCCATGAACGCGTTGCCTCCGAACGAGGGGCGCAGCTGGTGGCTCCGCGAAGCGCTCGCTCGGCCCGAGTTCGCGGGGGAGCCGTGTCCGCCGCTCGACACCGACACGAAAGCCGACGTCGTGATCCTGGGCGGGGGCTACACGGGGATGTGGACCGCGTGGTTCCTGAAGGAGCTCGATCCGGGCCTCGACATCGTCCTGCTGGAGCAGGACATCTGCGGCGGCGGCCCGAGCGGTCGCAACGGCGGCTTCATCAACTCCTTCTGGGACGAGCTGGACTTCCTGACCGAACGCTTCGGCGACACGCCGGCCTTGCGGATCTGCAGGGCCGGACAGGAGAGCGTCGACGACATCGGTCGGTTCTGCGAGGAGCACGATATCGACGCCTGGTACGCGGCGGAGGGCACGTTGTCGGTCGCGACCTCGACGGCGCAGATCGGGGCGTGGGCGGACCTCATCATGGCGGTGGACCGGATGGGCCTGTCGGACCTCATCACCGTCCTGTCCCGAGACGAGGTTCGATCGAGGGTCGACTCGCCCGTCTTCCACGCCGGCGTCTTGACGAAGGTCGGCGCCACCGTCCAGCCCGCGCGGCTCGCGCGAGGTCTGCGCCGCGTGCTGCTCGAGCGTGGTATCCGGATCCACGAGGGCACCCATGTCTCGCGGTTCGGCGCCGGTGACCCGGCGGTCGCCGACACCCTCGGCGGGACGGTCCGCGCCGATGTCGCCGTGCTCGCGGTGAACGCATGGGCGCAGCACTGGAGGCGGTTCAAGCGGGCCATCACCGTCCGAGGCTCGTACATCGTGCTGACGGCCCCGGCTCCCGATCGGTTGGCGGCGATCAACTGGACGAGCGCGCTGGCGGTCTCCGACCATCGCTCGGCGGTCCACTACCTGCGAACCACGCCCGATGGTCGCATCGCGTTCGGGATCGGCGGCATGCAGCCGGACCTCGCCCGTCACATCGACCCACGGTTCGGATACGACGAGGGCTCGATCCGCGTCGCCGTCGACGATCTGCACCGGATGTTCCCGTCGTTCGCCGACGTGCCGATCGAAGCCGGATGGGGTGGGCCGATCGACGTCTCGGGCGACCACCTCCCGTTCTTCGGCACGCTCGAGACCGGCAACGTCCACTACGGCCTCGGCTTCACGGGGAACGGGGTTGGCCCGGCGCACCTCGGGGGCAGGATCCTGGCGCACCGCGTCCTGGCGAAGTACGACGACGTGCTTGCGCTCCCGCTCGTGGATCTGGAACCGAGACGCTTCCCTCCGGAGCCGATCAGGTCGGTGGGTGCGATGGTGGCGAACCGAGCGATCCATCGTCGCGACGTCACGCTCGACGGCGAAGAGATCCCCAACCCGTTCGTGGATTTCGTCGCGAAGCTCCCGCGCAGGCTCGGCTACAACCTCGGCCCGTAGAGCCGAGGGGCGCGTACCCTGGTGAGCCGATGGCCGCCCGCATCGCCCGAACGTCATGCCTGCTCGCCGTGGTCGCGAGCATGCTCTTCGTGCCCTCGCCGAACGCGAACGCCGCCACCACCCTGCCGGGCATCGACGTCTCGAAGTGGCAAGGCACGATCGACTGGTCGAAGGTCGCCGGCGCGGGGATACGCTTCGCGATCGCGCGGGCCACGAAGGGGCGGACCTACGCCGACCCCACCTTCCAGGTGAACGTCAACGAGGCTCGGGCGAACGGCATCGTCGTGGGCGCCTACCATCGCGCCACGCCGAGCGGCGGTGCCACCGCGAACATCGCCGATGCGCGAGCGGAAGCCAACCATTACCTCCATGTAGCGTCCCCGGGTGTCGGCGATCTGATCCCCGCGCTCGACATCGAGGAGACGGGCGGCCTCGCGCCGGCGGATCTGGTGGTGTGGGTGAGGGCGTGGGTGACCCGGGTCACGAACGTCCTCGGCGTGAAACCGATGCTCTATGCCAGTCCGCACTTCTGGACGGTCTCGATGGGCGATTCCACGTGGTTCGCGGACAACGGCTACCGTCTGTGGCTCGCGCACTGGAACGTTCCGTCTCCGACGGTCCCCGCGAACGATTGGCAAGGGCGCGGCTGGACCTTCTGGCAATGGACGCACAAGCCGGGATTGCCCGGCGTCACGACGGATCTCGACCGGGATCGGTTCGCAGGGACGAACCTCGTCACCGCCCAGATCGCGCAGCTCACCGCGAAACCCGGCGCCGGCGGTTCGGTGACGGACATCACCGGGCGTCTCTCGTGCGGAGACGGTGCCACCTGCGCGTCGTTGTTCGATCCGTCGGCGATCGTGACGCTCACCGCGAAGCCTGACCCGGGCGCCGTCTTCCTCTCCTGGGGTGGCGCGTGTTCGGGATCCTCGCCGACCTGCTCGGTCACGACGCTCGGCAAGAGGACCGTGACCGCGACGTTCGGGTATCCGCTGTCGACCACGGTCGCCGGTCCGGGCGGAGGAACCGTGCGAACGACCCCTGCAGGCATCACCTGCACGGGCAGCTGTTCCCACGCCTTCCCCGCGGGCACGAGCGTCTCGCTCACGGCGACCCCCGACGCGGCGAGCGAGTTCGGGGAATGGAGCGGGGATTGCATGGGGCTCGACCCCACCGTGTGCACGGTGACCCTCGATCAGCCTCGGTCGGTGACGGCATCGTTCACGGATCTCGGCCCCCCCTCGGCGGCGATCACCACGCCCGGGTCGCTGGCCGGGCCCGTCCGTCTGGCGTTCAGCGAGCCGGTTCGCCACCTCAGTCTCGACAACGTCGTGATCCGGACCGCCGGCGGCGCCGCCGTCGCGGGATCGCTCACGTGTCGGGGCGAAAACGCAGCGACGGTGTCCTGTTCGAAGGATCTCGTGCTGAGCGCAGAGCTCCGTCCGGCGTCTCCGTTGCTCGCCGGCCAGTCCTACCTCGTCGTGGCGAACCCGAACGGGGTGACGCCAGCGATCGTCGACCGAGCCTGGAACCCCTTGCCGAGGACGACCGCGAGCTTCCGCGCGGCGACCGTCGTCCCGGAGGAGGCTCCAGGCTCTTCGTTCGCCTGGGGAACCCGCGACGACGCCCGGGCGAGGGGTGGGTCCTATCTCTGGGAGCGACGGGTCGGGGCCTCGGTCACCTTCGCCTTCTCGGGTCCGTCGGTCACCGTCTGGACGGTCGCCGGCCCTACGTTCGGTCGAGCGAAGGTCACGATCGACGGCAGGTACCGAACGACGATCGACCGACGCCGACCGTCGTTCGCCCTGGTGCCTCGGACCTTCACCGGGATAGGACATGGAGCGCACCGGCTGCAGGTGAGCGTCCTCGCGCCGGATCCCGGCCACCCGGCGGCCGTCGGGACGGGGGTCGATGCGATCGCCGATGCCAGCGGGACGCGAAGCACCCCCGTCGTCGCCCGATGGGCTCCCCAGAGCGCGCCCTCGGCTGCCGGCGGCAGGTTCGTCGTGAGCGGCGTGGCCGGCGCTCGAGCGTCGTTCCGCTTCCGTGGGTCGGCGTTGTCGATCACGACGGCGACCGGGCCGAGCTACGGCCGAGCGGAGATCTGGGTGGACGGGACGCTCCGGCGCCGGCTCGATCTGTCCGCCGCCACCACCACTTTCGGGGTGACGAGGTCGGTCGGCGGTCTGGCCGACCGGGTGCATTCGGTCCGGGTCGTCGTCCTCGGTCTGCCGGGGACGGCCGGATCCGGCACCGCGATCGCGATCGACGGGTGGAGCGTCGCCTAGCCGTCCGCGCGGCGTTCAGCGCGTCGCGACCAGCCACAGCCGCCGCGACCCCAGAGCGAAGTCCGCCAGCTCGTCATCGAACGCCGAGAACGCGCTGAACCCTGCCTCGCGGAGCAGATCGGTCAGCTCGTGGAGCGTGTAGAGGCGGATCGACGTCGTCTGCTCCTGCCGGTCGGCCCCTCGGAGGAACGTCCACCGTGTTTCGACCCGACCGGTACCCACCACGTACGCACGACGCTCGAGGACGAACGTCCCCTCTGCCTCGAACCAATCGCGTTCCCGGAACCCGGGGAGGATCGCCTCGGCGGCCAGCGTGTCGATCAGATAGCGACCTCCCGGCTTCAACGCCTTGCAAGCGGACCGAGCCTGCGCGAGGTTCCCGACATCATCGAAGTAGCCGAACGAACCCCACATGCAGATCGCGACGTCGAACGAGTCTTCGAACGGGAGCTCGCGCATGTCCGCGCGTTCGACGACGAGACCGGCGGCCCGAGCCTCGTCGAGGAACCGGTCGGTGATATCCACGCCCACAACGTCGAGCCCTCGCTCCGCCAGGCGCTTCGCGATCCGCCCGGTCCCGCACGGGACGTCCAGGACCCGCATCCCGGCACGCGACCCGGTGGCGCGCACGACCAGGTCGGCCTGGCGGTCGGCGTCCTCGAGCGACTCCCATCCGAGCTGGACGGCTTGCCAGGCGGAGAGCTCGAACATCTCTTTCCACCAGGCCGGCCCGCTCACCCCCGCGCCACCAGTCGTCGGGCTCGGTCGATCACCCGTTCGCGGCGGACATCGTTGAGCATCACCGTCGCCGCGTTGCGACCCGCGATGCCCATCACCCCTCCGCCGGGGTGCGTCCCCGCGCCGCACAGATAGAGGCTCTTGATCGGGGTCCGGTAGTCGCCGTAGAACGGGATCGGTCGGAACGAGAAGAGCTGGTCCGGGGTGAGCTCGCCCTGCATGATGTTCCCCCCGAGCAAGCCGAATCGGTCCTCCAGATCTTTCGGGGTGAGCACCTCCACGTGCTCCACCAGCGAAGCCAGGTCGGGCGCGTACGCCGCGACCGCCGCGATCACCTTCTTCGCCCACGCCTCTCGCGTGCGATCGGTGTTCGGGGCGTCGAACGGCAGATACTGCGTGAACGCGAGCATCACGTGCTTGCCCGGCGGGGCGAGCCCTTCGGGCTGGTGCGCGGTGGGGAACACCAGCTCGACGTAGGGATGCTGGGACGGCTTGCCGTACTTCGCGTCGTCGAAGGCACGCTCGAGATACTCGACGGACGGCGAGACGGCCGTTAGACCCGTATGAACCGAGCCCTCCTGTTCCCAGGTCCGGAACGCAGGGAGCCCGGACAACGCGAGGTTGACCTTCACCGACCCGCTGCGCGTCCGGATGCGCTCGACGTCGTGGATCACGTCGGACGGCAGATGCTCCCGTCCGACGAGTTCCAGGTACGTCGTCTTCGGGTGGACGCTGGACACGACCTGGGTGGCGCGGAGCACCGAGCCGTCCTCCAACTCGACCCCAACCGCACGACCCGACGGCCCCACGACGATGCGGGCGGCGCGCGCGGTGGTGTGGATCTTCGCACCTGCCGCGCGCGCCGCCCCCGCGATCGCTTCGGAAACGCCGCCCATGCCGCCGTCCACCCACCCCCACGCACCAAGGTGACCGTCGACCTGCCCGATCCAGTGGTGCATCAGGACGTAGGCGGAACCCGGCGTCATCGGTCCGGCCCAGGCACCCACCACCGCCTGCGTCGCGAGCGCTCCTTTGACCCGGGGATCCTCGAACCACTCGTTGAGCAGGTCGGCGGCGCTCATCGTGAACAACCGGACCAGCTCGTGGATGTCCCGGCCGGTCCAACCGCGGAGCCTGGCGCTCGTCCGCGCCCAGCTCAGGAGGTCGGTCATCCGCATGTTCGGCGGCACGACGAACAACAGCCGCCGCGTCAGGTCGCCGACATGGGCGAAGTACCGGTCGAACGCCACGTACGCCTCGGCGTCGTGCTTGCTGAGGCGCGCGATGTTCTCGACGTCGCGGCGCAGATCGCCCCAGAAGGTGAGAGACGTTCCGTCGGGGAACGGAACGAAGTAGTCGGGGCTGACGAGCGAAACCCGGTAGCCGAACGACTTCAGATCCAGCTCCGCGACGATCCGCTCCGGCAGGAGCGACACGACGTAGGCCGCGGAAGAGATCCGGTAGCCGTCCCACATCGGTTCGGTGACGGCCGCCCCACCGAGGACGTCTCGACGCTCCAGGACGAGGACGTCGCGTCCGGCCTTGGCCAGGTACGCGGCGCACGCGAGACCGTTATGCCCGCCCCCGACCACGATCACGTCTCGTTGGGTCGTACTCACACGACTCGGGCGCCGTCCTTCCACACCTGCTCGATCCGGTCCTTCAGTTTCTCGAACTCGAAGGGGTCCCCCTCCACCACGACCACGTCCGCGATCTTCCCGGGAGCGAGCGACCCGAGCTGGTCCTGCAGGCCCATCAGCTCCGCGGCGCTCGTGGTGGCCGCGACCAGCGCTTCCACCGGCGTGAACCCATTCGCCGCCATGTGGGTGAGCTCGTTGAGGTTCCAGCCGTGCGGAGCGACCGGGCAGTCCGTTCCCATCGCGACCTTGACGCCGGCCTCGGCCGCGAGGCGCATCGCATCGAACTCCGGTCTCCCGAGCCCCTCGAACTTCGCTCGGATCTCCGGCGCGAGCTTCGGGTCCTTCGCCAGCTCCTCGGTGGTGTCGCCTGCGGTGAGCGTCGGGACGAGCCACGTCCCCTGCTCGACCATCATCTCTGCCGACTCCTGATCGAGGTACGTCCCGTGCTCGATCGAACGGACGCCGGCGCGCACGGCTCGCTTGATCGACTCGGGGGAATGCGCATGTGCCATCACCGGCCGCTGGAGGTCGGCCGCCGTCCGCACGATCTGGTCGAGCTCGTCCTGGGCGAAATGCGGGTGCAAGGGGTCATCGGTGGGTGAGAAGAACCCCCCGCTCGAAGCGATCTTGATCACGTCCGCGCCGGCGCGGATCACCTCGCGCACCTTGGTCCGAACGCCCTCGACCCCGTCGCACCGACCCATCGGGAATCCGGGATACCCAACGCCCCAGTCGACCGAGGTCCCGCCGCTGGGGAGCCACGGATCGTTGTGCCCGCCCGTCTGGCTGAGCATCGTCACCGCGATCTGCATCCGAGGCCCGGGGATCACCCCGTCCTCGACCGCTCGCTTCAACCCGAGGTCGGCCCCGCCGGCGTCGCGCACCGTGGTGATCCCGAGCGCGAGGGTGGTACGAAGGTTCGCGGGAGCGAGGTAGAACGCGTAGGAGAACGGCCGGTGGGTGAGCGTGAGCTCGTCGTCCTCGTACCGGCCCATCAGATGGATGTGGCAGTCGAACAGACCGGGGAGCAGCGACTTCCCCTCGCACTCGACCGCCTCGTCGCCGTCGAGGCCCGATCCGACCGCGACGATGCGTCCGCCTTCGATCACGAGGTCCCCGTCGGCGAGCGGAGCGCCGGTCCCATCGAAGACACGGCCGCCCCGGAACAGCGTTCTCATCTGCTCCCCCTCCAGGTGGTGGATCGCAACGATAGCGCCCACCTCCCGCGGGCGCGGCGGGGCATCATGTCCCGAACGACGACCTGTAGGAGGACCCATGGTTGAGACGACGGCCACGGAACACAAGACGAGCAACGCCTACGACCTGTTCATCCTGGTGCTGACGGTGCTCTCGCTGCTGATCATGGTGGCGCTGTTGCTTCCGCTGAACGAGGCCACCACGACGCTCCTGACGAAGTACGACAACATGATCTGCGTCGTCTTCCTGATCGACTTCGCCCTGAACCTCTCGCGGTCGCATCCGAAACGCGACTACGTCGTCGGCCGGCGCGGCTGGCTCGATCTCCTCGGGTCGATCCCCACGCTCGGCATCTTCAAGTACACAGCCCTGCTCCGGCTGGCGCGGATCAGCCGGCTGGCACGCATCACCCGGCTGCTTCGAGGCAAGAAGAAGAAAGAGCTCGCGGCAGACGTGATCCAGAACCGGGGGCAGTACGCCGCGTTCATCACGGTGTTGGCCGCCTTCATCGTGCTCACGTTGAGCAGCGTGCTCGTCCTGCAGTTCGAGACCAGGTCGCCGGATGCCAACATCACGACCGGCGGCGACGCGCTGTGGTGGTCGGTCGTGACCATCACGACGGTCGGCTATGGAGATACGTATCCCGTGACGACCGCAGGACGGATCACGGGCGTGTTCGTGATGTTCGCCGGCGTCGGGATCATCGGCGCACTGGCGAGCATCTTGGCTAGCATCCTCGTCCCTCGTCCGTCCGGCGACGAACGAGCAGCGCAACCAACGATGCAACAAGAGCTCGCCGGTATCAGATCTGAGCTGGCAGCACTCCGAAGGACGATCGGCGGCGCGTCAGATGATCCGTGACCCTCTTGCGGGTGGCCTCCGCAGAACGAGGTTCGAGCGTCGTGACGAGCCTCAGGTCCCGTCGAGGCAGCCGGCGCTCTGCGTGGGCAAGCCGGGGATCGTCAACCCGCGGCCGCCGTTGACGAAGTCGTAAGCGATCCCCCTCCAGGTGCCCGGCAATCCGCGGTACGAGAACGCCTTCGGCTGCTCGGCGTCGTACTGGAACCCGACCCAGTCGGGTGCGACGAACCCGTGCGTGTCGTACGGGGCCACCGCGGACAATCCGCGTCCGAACCGGCGATCCTCGACCAGGAACCGCCCCTGGAAGGAGAGGTCGTCCTTCGCATAGAGCTTGACGTACCAGCGACGGATGTCCGAGAGGTAGTTCTGGCTGCTCGGGGGCGATTCGAGCCCGACGAAGGTTCGCATGTCGACGACCCTGAGCGGCCCCGCGACCCCGGTCGCCTTCCGGATCACCCCGAGCGGGGTGAGCCAGAGGCTCGAGCCGTTCGCCGGGGTGGACCAGCCCCCTTCACAGGTCGCGCTCGTCGGCCCAGACCTCGGCGGCGGGGTCGCGGGAAGCGCGGGCGGCGTGGGAGGCGGTGTGGAGACCGTCGTCGAGCTCGGCGGCAGCGGGCTCGGTATGACTTCGGTCGGCGTGCTATCACCGCCGCGGACGCACGAGGACGCCACCGCGGCGAGCGTCAGACAGCACAGGAAAACGATGATCCTTCTCACGGGCGAACTCCGGATCGGCGTCGAAGCTCTGGGAGGATACCGGCCCGATGGACGACGAACGCCGGGCCCACCACCCGCTGCCGGTCTCCCGCCGCCGGTTCCTCGAGCGATCCGCGATGGCCGTCGCGGGCGGCGCATTGTTCGCCTGCACCGGCGGAAAGATCGTTCCTCACGTCTCGGACACCACAGCCGCGATCGAAACGAGATGGCCGATCAAGCGGGTGGTGTACGTGATGCTCGAGAACCGGAGCTTCGACAACCTGTTCGGGCGGTTCCCGGGCGTGCAGGGGACGACGACCGGCGTCATGGACGGCGCCGAGGTCCCGCTCACGCGGTGTCCCGACTGGCTGCCCGGTGACCTCCCCCACGATCGAGCCGCCGCGCTCAACTGCTGGAACGGCGGCAAGCAAGACGGGTTCGGCACGGGAGCCTACGGCGACCCGTGGGCTTACACCCAGTTCGAGGGGAACGAGGTGCCCAACTACTGGCATTGGGCACACGAGTACGCGATCTCCGACCACTTCTTCTCGTCCGCCAACGGCCCGTCGTACCCGAACCACTTCTTCTTCATCGCAGGGACATCGGGGGGCGCGATCGACAACCCGGAGAACATCAGGACGAGCCCCATGCAAGACGGTCGGACGTTCAAGAGCTGGGGGTGCGACGCCGTCGGGGACGACGTCTTCGTGTTCACGCTCGACAAGCACGGCCAGCTCGCGAAGCACAGTAGCTGCTTCGATTTCCGCACGGTCGGGGAGCAGCTCAGCCACGTCGGCGTAGACTGGGCGTTCTACTCGGCGGCGCCGGGCACGCCCGGGTACTTCTGGAACGCCTACAACGGCGTGTCCCAGGTCTTCCACACGGACCTGTGGCACGAGCACACGCGCGACGTGGCGGCGGTGATCGACGACGCGAGGGCCGGGAAGTTCCCTGCCGTCACATGGATCACCCCACGGTTCGAGCTGTCCGATCACCCCCCAACGAGCTCCGCGTTCGCGCACAACTGGACCAGCGACCTGATCGAAGCGATCATGAAGAGCGACGCGTGGGACCAGACCGCGATCTTCCTCACCTGGGACGAATGGGGCGGGTTCTACGATCACGTCCGCCCGCCCATCGTCGACCCGGTCGGGCTTGGCTTCCGGATCCCGCTGCTCACGATCAGCCCGTACACCGTCCGCGGAGCGATCGACGACCTGACCGGAGAGTTCTCCACGCCGCTGCGGTTCATCGCTGACAACTGGGGACTCCCGTATCTCACGGACCGCATCGCGAACACGCACAACTTCGAGCACGTCTTCGATTTCACGCAGCGGCCGCGCCCGCCGTCCGTGACCGGCGTCCGCGTCAAGACCTTCGGACGATTCGACCACTTCCCGGAGAACTACCCCTGGCCCAAGGGCACCGTCCCGGATCCAGGATCGTTCTGACGATCAGTTCCCGATCGGATTCGGCACGTACTGCTTGACCAGGTTGAGGGCGTTCAGGACCGGATAGGACAACGCCGCGATCCCGAGCAGGATCGACAGCACCGTCGTGCTGCCGCCCCTGCCCCCCAACCCGCCGACGATCCCGAGCACGACCGCGATCGCCCCGAAGACGACGGCGAGCAGCCCGAGCTGGTCGGCCATCTGTCCGCCCACCGCGAGCTGTTGGGAGTACTTGCCCAACAGGGTGCTGTCCGGGTTGAAGTGATAGATCCACAGGACGACGCTGAACGCGGCTCCGATCGCCCCTACCAGGGAGCCCACGGTGCCCGCCGGGTTCGCCGTCTTGCCGCTGCTGCCGAAGATGCCACCCATCTGCCCTCGATGATGACCGACCCTGGGGGCCGGGGCAAGCGAGAGGCTGCAAGCGACGGGGGGCCGCCGCCCTGTAGGCTATGCGGCGAGGGCAACGGATCGTGGTTCGCCAAGAGCGGTTCCCTCCCGGCGCCAGCCGGAGCCTGACGGGTATGCAGCAAGGCCCCGACGGCGAAGGAAGGAGGGATCGCACATGGCAACAGGCACCGTCAAGTGGTTCAGCTCCGAGAAGGGCTTCGGCTTCATCACGCCCGACGACGGCAGCGCAGATGTGTTCGTGCACTTCAGCGCGATCGCGGGTGAGGGTTTCCGGAACCTCGACGAGGGGCAGAAGGTGACCTACGAGGTGACGCAGGGCCAGAAAGGTCCGCAAGCTTCGGACGTCCGTCCCGGCTAACGGGACCACGGAACAGCACGAAGGGGAGGCCTCGAGGCCTCCCCTTCGTCGTCTCCGGTGTCAGGACTTGTCGGACGTCTCGGACGGGTCGGGCTTCGGGCGCGGCTCGGGCTCGTTCTCGAGTCCGAGCGCGGCCGGCTCGGACGCCTCGATCGGCGTGCCGGCCTCGATCAACCCGGCCTCGCGATCGGCGTCGCGCTGGGCTCGCGCGAGGCGCCGCTCCTCACGAGCGGCGGCCTTCTTCGCTTTCCCGCTCTCACGCTGGCGCTTCCCGAAACTGTCCGGCATACCCTCCACGATACAGAGCTTCCCGTGCAGCTGACCCGGGACCGTACGGCTGCTACGGTCGCGCGATGCGGTTGGCCGTGGTCGGCCACATCGAATGGATCCGGTTCGCGCGGGTCCGACAGGTCCCTGCCCGCGGCGGGATCGAACACGCGACGGAGACGTGGCAGGGCGCGGGCGGCGGTGGCGCGGTCGCGGCGGTGCAGCTCGCGAAGCTCGCGGGTACCAGCCGGTTCCTCTCGGCGTTGGGAGATGACCACGTCGCCGGCGACGTTCGGGCGGACCTCGTGTCCGATCACGTCGAGCTCCACGCCGCCGAGCGGCGAGGCCCCACCCGGACCGCGTTCACGATGATCGACGAGACCGGGGAACGCACGATCATCACCATCGGCGAGCGGCTCGAACCGCGCGGCGAGGACGAGCTGCCGTGGGATCTGCTCGGCGGCGCCGATGGCGTCTTCTTCACGGCCGGAGATGTCCGGGCATTGCGGGCTGCCCGCCGGGCGCGCGTCCTGGTCGCCACCTCCCGTGTGCTGGGCGTGCTCGCCGACGCCGGCGTCCAGCTCGACGCCGTCGTCGGCAGCGCCAACGACCCGGCCGAGCGGTACGAGACCGGGCTCGTCTCGCCTGCACCGAGGCTCATCGTCCGGACCGCGGGGCCGTCGGGGGGTTCCTGGGAGACGGCGGATGGGGGGCGCGGCCGGTACGCGGCCGCGACGCCGCCCGGGCCGATCGTCGACATGTACGGCGCCGGTGACAGCTTCCAGGCGGGGCTCACCTTCGGGCTCGCGAGCGGTCTGGACGCCGACGCGGCGCTCGCCCTGGCCGCTCGGTGCGGCGCGTTCGCCGTGACAGGACGAGGGCCGACCGGGGGGCAGCTCACCGCTTCCGGCCTCCGCGCGTAGCCTAGGAGCGACCGCGATCCGGGTGGATCGGCGAGGAGGATGCGACGATGGAGCCTTGGTCGTTCGACCTGCACGGGCGGTTCGAGGAGCACACGATCCAGAGTCACGCGCTCCGGGGCAACCCGCTCGGGGACCCGACCGACCGGCCGTTGTGGGTCTACGTGCCTCCCGGGTACGACGACGACCCGAGCGTGCGGTTCGCGTCGGTCTACGTGATCCAGGGGCTCACCGGTCAGCTCGACATGTGGAAGAACCGCTCCCCGTTCCGCCGGAACTACCCGGAGCTCGCGGACGACCTCTTCGCACGCGGTGAGGCGCCGCCCGTCGTCGTCGTGTGGGTTGACTGCTGGACCTCGCTCGGCGGCAGCCAGTTCCTCGATTCCCCGGGAACCGGCAACTACCTCACGTTCCTCTGTGACGAGGTCGTGCCCTTCGTCGACGAGCGCTACCGGACGTTGGCCGACCGGTCACATCGAGGCGTCCAGGGCAAATCGAGCGGCGGCTATGGCGCGATGGTCGTGCCGATGCTGCGACCCGACCTCTGGGGAGGGTTGGCGACCCACGCCGGCGACGCGCTCTTCGAGATGTGCTACCTCCCGGAGTTCCGAGATTCGGTTCGCACGCTCCGGGACGAGTACGACGGCTCGTTCGAGAACTTCTGGAAGGACTTCCGCAGCCGGCCCGCATTCTCGAAGGAGAGCGACGGCCACCTGTTGAACAACTGGTGCATGGCGGCGTGCTACTCCGCCGATCCCGACGGCACCGTTCGGCTCCCGTTCGACCCCGCGACGGGCGAGCTGATCCCCGAGATCTGGGAGCGCTGGCTCCGGATGGATCCCGTGCGCATGGTGCCGGAGCATGCCGAGGATCTCCGCACACTCCGCGCGATCTATATCGACGCCGGGAAGAAGGACGAATACTTCCTGGATCTGGGCGCCGAGGCGTTCCGCCGTGCGCTCGAAGGGATCGGTATCACGGGGGTTTCCTTCGAGCTGTTCGACGCGACCCACATGGCGATCGAGTACCGCTACCCGCTCGGCCTCCGGTACCTGGCCGAGCGGCTGTCCGCCTGAAAGGAGCGACCGTGGAGTACCGCACGCTCGGAACGACCGGCGTCCACGTCAGCGCGCACTGCCTGGGCACGATGATGTTCGGCGGCGGTGGGAACGCCGACCACGACGATTGCGTCCGCATCATCCACCGGGCGCTCGACGCCGGGATCAACTTCGTCGACACCGCAGATGTCTATTCCGACGGCGAGTCGGAGGAGATCGTCGGCAAGGCCCTCGAGGGGCGGCGCGATGAGGTCGTGCTCGCGACGAAGGTCCATTGGGAGATGGGTCCCGGTCAGAACGATCACGGCAACTCGCGCCTGTGGATCATGCGCGAGGTCGAGAACTCCCTACGGCGGCTCCGCACCGATCACATCGACCTGTACCAGATCCATCGCCCGGAAGCCGAGACCTCGATCGAAGACACCTTGAGCGCCTTGAGCGACCTGCAGCGCGCGGGCAAGATCCGGTACTTCGGCTCATCGACGTTCTCGGGCTTCCAGATCGTCGAGGCGCAGTGGGTCGCCGAACGACGGGGGCTCTCCCGGTTCCGCTCGGAGCAGCCGCCCTACTCGATCTTCGTGCGGCAGATCGAGCGCGACGTGCTCCCGGTGGCGCAGACGTACGGGATGGGAGTGCTCGTCTGGAGCCCGCTCAACCGCGGCTGGCTCACGGGCCGCTACCGTCGTGATGCGTTCGACCGCTCGCCCGGTTCGCGCGCGGGACGGTCGTACGAGGTCGGCGCGAAGCTGTTCGACGACGCTCGCCCCGAGATCCAGCGGAAGCTCGACCTCGTGGAGGAGCTGGCCAAGCTCGCCGCGGAGGCGGGAGTCTCGATGACGCACCTGGCGATCGCGTTCACGTTCGCGCACCCGGCCGTGACGTCGGCGATCATCGGTCCGAGGACGAGCGAGCAGCTCGACGACCTGGTGGCGGGCGCCGACGTCCGGTTGGAGCCGGCGATCCTCGATGCGATCGATGGGCTCGTCGCACCGGGAACCGTGGTGGACGAGAACGATCGAGGGTTCGACCCCTGGTGGCTGGAGGCGTCCGCGCGGCGGCGCTGAACGATCGAAAGAAAGCCCTCCCCTGTCGGAACGGGTTCAGGACGTTCGTCCTTGTGCTGACGGTCCGGACCGCGGACCCGAGGGAAGGGAGACGGAGCATGGCGAAGTACCTGCTGCTCTACAGCGGTGGCCGCATGCCCGAGACGGAGGCCGAGCAGGCCACCGTGATGAAGGCATGGGATTCCTGGTTCCACGAGATCGGTTCGGCCCTCGCCGACGGCGGGAACCCGTTCACCCAGGCCAGCAAGAAGATCTCGAGTGACGGTGCGGTCGGCGACGGCGCGACGGCGGCGAGCGGCTACTCGATCCTGGAGGCGGGCTCGCTCGACGCCGCGGTGGGCCTCGCGAAGGGCTGCCCGGTCCTGCAGGGTGGCGCCTCGATATCGGTCTACGAGACCTTCGAGGTTATGTAGCGGGGGTGCGGCGGGCCCTCGCTGCTGGAGGGCCCGCCCACGTCCTCACCCATCCAACTGCTCGATCGTGGCCATGGAGGGCGGCCGTTCCGTCCGCAAGCGCGACCCGACCCGCTCGGCCTCGCGCAGCACGCGGAGCACGTTGCGACCGGCGACCTTGCCGAGGTCCTCGTCCGAGTAGCCGCGATCCCGAAGTTCCTCGAAGAGCACCGGGTAGCGCGAGACGTCCTCGAGCCCGTCCGGAACCGATTCCACGCCGTCGAAATCGCTCCCGACGCCGGTCGCCTCGATCCCGGCGATCTCGCGGATGTGATCGATGTGATCGGCGACGTCCGTCACGGACGACGGTGGCGCCGGCTGGGATGCGAACCACGCGTCCATCGCCTTGCTCACCGCCTCGCGATCGTCGGGGAACTCCGCCCGCAGGCGGCCCAACTCCTCCCACCCGGCGGCGTTCGCCTCGGCGCCCTCAGGGGTGAGGAACCATGGAACGAACGTCGCCTGGATAACCGCACCGGACCGTCCGGCCAGCTCGAGGAGGTCATCGGGGACGTTCCTCGGCACGTCGCAGAGGGCTCGCGCGTTCGAGTGCGAGAACAGGACCGGGGCCGCTGAGACGGCAAGCGCCGCGCGCATCGTGTCCTCCGAAGTGTGAGAGAGGTCGACGAGCATGCCGCACCGGTTCAGCTCCCGGACCACCTCTTCGCCGAAGCGCGTCAGCCCGCCGTGCGTTCGTTCGCCCGTGGCCGAATCCGCCCAGTTCGTGTCGTCGTTGTGCGTGAGGGTCAGGTAGCCCGCGCCGAACGAGGCGAGGATCCGCAACGTCCCCACCGAATCACCGATCGCGTGGCCGCCCTCGACGCCGAGCATCGACGCGACCTTCCCTGCCGCCGCGACCCGCTCGACGTCATCGGAGGTGCGGGCGAGCTCGAGTCGCTCCGGGTTCCGTCGGACCAGCTCGAGGAGCGCATCGACCTGCTCGAAGGTCTGCGTGACCGCCCGATCGGCCGGGAGGTCCGAGGGCACGAACACCGACCAGAACTGTCCACCTACCGCGCCGGCCTCCAGCCGCGGGAGATCGGTGTGCAGCTGCGGGCACGGTCCGGCGGGATCGAGCTCCTCGCCCTTCTCGCGTGCTTCGCGGAGCGCCCACAGGAGGTCGTTGTGCCCGTCGATCAGGGGGGCCTGACGAAGGAGATCGGCTACCGGTTGCATGGACCCGGAGTATGCGACATCGCGTTCCGGTGCGAAGGGAAGAAGGGGCGGAGACGCGAACGGCTGCACCCGATGACCTGGCGCAGGTCACACGAGGAACGCTGGTCTCCCGGACGCGGCCGAACTGGAAGATGGTCTCCGCCCCGGTCGGAGGGTGCGCTAACGGTATGGTGCCGTCAAGTTCGCTGGTGGCTGGGAACGATCGGCCGGTAGCCTTGGCCCCGATGCGGGCGGACGACGACTTCAGATCGATCACCACCGAGCGGCTGCTCTTGCGACGGTCGATCGTGGGTGACGCCGAGACGATCTCCGCCTACAGGAGCGACCCCGCGGTGCACGCGATGCAGGGGTGGGACCGCACGGATCCGGACGGGGTGCGCGCCGAGATCGAGGAGATGGAGGATCGGAAACCGGGGGACCCAGGCGGCTGGGTGCAGTTCACCGTCGAAGCACGAGTCGGCGGCATCGTCGGCGACGTCGGCCTGAGTCCCGCAGACGGCGAGGCGGGTGTGATCAAGGTCGGCTACACCATCGACCCGCGTTTCCAGAGTCGCGGGTACGCAACCGAAGCGGTGAAGGCACTCGTCGACTACGCGTTCACGACCCTCGATGCAGACATCGTCCGCGCGTACGCGGGCGCGGAGAACGCCCCATCGATCCGCGTGATGGAGAAGGTCGGGATGCGGTTCATGGAGCGGTTCCAGGGCAGCGACGGCGAGGAGACCTGGACCGGCGTTCGCTACGAGGTCACCTCGACGGGTTGAGCCACGCCCGCGCCCGCACGCCTACGCGCGGCGGGGCACGACGAGGGCGTCCACGGCGACGCAGCCGGTCGGCGAGACGATCACCGGGTTGACGTCGATCGCATCGATGAGGTCGCCCAGATCGCCGGCGAGCACGCTCATGCGGGAGACGGCGTGCGCGAGCGCGGCGACGTCGGACGGCGCCGCGCCGCGGACGCCGTCGAGGATGGGCCGGATCTTCAGCCGATCGATCAACCGGAGCGCCGCCGCGTCATCCAGTGGGGGGAGGCCGAGCGCGCGGTCGTAGAGGACCTCCACCAGGACCCCGCCGGCGGCGACCAGAACGAGGGGGCCGAACATCGGGTCGTTCACGAGGCCGAGATGCATCTCGACACCCCTCGGTGCCATCGCCGCGATAGAAACGCTCGGACCCAGACGAGCCGAGATGTCTTCGAACGCCGTCGTCAGGCCTTCAAGGTTCGGGATATCGAGGCGAACGCCATCCGCATCGGTCTTGTGCGCGACCCCCGGGGCCGTCGTCTTGAGCACGACCGGATAGCCGAGCTCTTCAGCCGCATCGGCTGCGGCGGACGCGCTCTCCGCGCTGCGGATAGCCGCCGTCTGAACGCCGTAGTCAGCGAGCAGGCGAAAGGCTTCGAGGTCACCGACGGGAGGTGCCTCGCCGAGGCGCGATCGCCACGACGAGCGAACACCGTCTGGGACGGGAGACTGCCGGGTCGGGGCCGCTCGCGCGCGCCACGCCGCATCATCCAGCAGATGCTTGAGCGCGCGGAGTCCGGACGTCGTCCCCTCCAGCACCGGGATCCCCTCGTCGCGGAGCATCCGAGCCTCGTCGGCGGCGACCGCCGCCGAAAGGTTCGACAAGAGGCAGAAGGGCTTCGTGGTCGAGGCCCACACGTCACGAGCGACCTGGAGGTAGCCCTCTTCGTACGGTTCGCCCTGGCGCGTCAGGTCAACGACGAAGGCCATCGCGGCTACCGCGTCGTCGTCGTGGAAAGCGACGAACGACTCTCGGAAGATCCGGTCGGCGTCGATCCCCGTCCCCCACGCGTCGAGCGGGTTCGCGGCCTCGAGCCCGGCGTCCAACGTGGCCTCGATCCGCTCGAGCGTCGCGTCGGACACATCCGCGATCGGGACGTCGTGCTCGGTCGCGAGGTCGACGAAGAGCGCGCGTTCCCCGCCGCTGTCGTGGATGCTCGCGATCCCTCGGCCGGCGTGCACGCGCCGCGGCGACGAGAACAGCTCGACCGCGTCGGCCATCTCGTCGAGCGACCGGACCTCGTGCACGCCGTACGCGTCGAAGACCGCCTCGTACGCGCCGTGCTCGCCGGCGAGCGCGCCCGAGTGCGCGGTCACCAACGCTTTCGAGGCATCGGTGCGACCGACCGTGAGCGCGAAGACGGGGACGTCGCGTTCGGCGGCGCGAGCGAGCCCTTCCCGGAACCCGTCCGGGTCGCGAACGGTCTCCAGCAGCATCGCCACCACCCGGGTGGAATCCCGCTCCAGAGCGAACCGGAGGTACGCGTCCATCGTCGTGACGACCTCCTGCCCGCTCGACACGAGGAGGTCGAACCCGATCCCCCGGTCATTGAACGCAAGCGCCGCGAAGGCCGAGCCGCTATGCGAGAAGAAGGTCACCGGCCCGGGCCGCAGGTCGTCCGGCGTCGCGAACCCGGTCGCTCGGAGCCTGCCGGGGACGTTCACGAACCCCATGCCGTTGCCGCCGCACACGGCCATACCGCGCGCGGCCGCGATCGCCGCGACCCGCTCTGCGAGCGACGGCCCGTCCGACGGTTCCTCGTAGAGCGACGAGAACGTGACGACGCTGCCGGCGCCGAGCTCGGCGGCGTCGGTCATCGCCGCTTCGATCCGCGCGTTCGCGACGCCAAGGATCGCGAGGTCGACCGGCTCGGGGATCTCGAGCAAGGACGGGTAGCACCGGTAGCCGTCGACCTCGTCATACCCGGGGTTCACGGGGTAGACCGCGCCGTCGAACCCGCCACGACGGAGCTCGGCCATCATCTGGCGGCCGAGCGAGCCCGTCTTCACCGAGGCGCCGACCACCGCGACCGAACGAGCGTCGAGCATCCGCTCGAGGCTCGTCCGCGGATCGCGTTCGCTGGATCCGGAGCTCACTTCGAGCGGACGGCGCGGTCCTTCTTCGCTTGGCGGTAGGCCTGCCACCCGGGGATGCCGTTCACGCCGCCGCCGGCGTGCGTCGCGGACGAGCCGTGGTACAGCCCTTTCAACGGGGTGCGGTAGTCGCCATAGCCGGGCGCCGGCCGCATGTGGAAGAGCTGATCCGCCGAGAGCTCCCCATGGAAGATGTTTCCGCCGAGCAACCCGAGCTCCTGCTGCATGTCGTACGGCCCGATCACCTGATAGTCGATGATCGAGTCCTTGAAGTTCGGCGCCAGCTCGTCATAGATATCGAAGATCCGCTTGGCGTACGCGTCCAGCTCGTCGCGATGCGGCTCGTTCACCCAGTCGTCGGGGACCCACTGCGTGAACATCGAGAACACGTGTGTCCCCTCGGGCGCGAGCTTCTTGTCCATGGTCGTCGGGATCGTCCCGTCCACGAACGGCGCCACCGACGGCTTCCGATGCATGTGCGCGTCCTGGAATGCCTCCTCGGCGTACTCCGTGGAGAAGCAGAGCTCGACCGAACCGGTGTGGTGGTCCTGGAGCTCCTTCCCCGGTTGCGCCTTGAAGTCCAGGAGCTCGCTGATCGCGACGTTGATCTTGACGACGCCGCTCCGCGTCTTCCAGCGCTCGATATCCCACACGAAGTCGGGGGGTAGCTCGTGCCGGTCGATCAGGTCGAGGAACGCGGTTTGGGGGTGGATGCAGCTGACCACGACCGGGGCCCGGAGCTCCTGGCCGTCGTCCAGGGCGACGCCGACGGCTCGGCCGCCGCTCACGAGGATCTTCTTCACGCGAGCGCCCGTTCGGATCTCGCACCCGAACGCCTCGGCAGCCGATCGGATCGCGCTGCTGACGCCGCCCATCCCGCCCTGCTGGAACCCCCAGGAGCCGAGGTGGCCGTCGCCGACGTCCCCGATCGAGTGGTGGAGCATCACGTAGGCGGTGCCGGGCTCGTCGGGCCCGGCCCACGTCCCGATCACGCCGTTCACGGCGAGCATGCCCTTGACCGCGTCCGATTCGAACCAGTCGTTGAGCAGGTCGGTGACGCTCATCGTGAACAGCCGCGTCACATCGCCGACGCCTCGCTCGCCTAGCTTGCGCATCTTCCACGCCACCTGGACCGTCGACAGCAGATCCATCGGATGCATCGAGCCGACGTGGGGGGGGACGCGGAGCATCAACGGACCGAGCACGTCCGCCACACCTTGGAGCCATGCTTCCCACTTCGGCATCGTGTCCGCGTCCCGCTTCGAGAACTCGGCGATGGAGTCGTACGACTTCTGCGATTCGTCGGGGTAGACGGTGACGGCACGACCGTCGGGATAGGCCTGGAAGTAGGGGCCGAACGGGGTCACGTCGTAGCCGAACTCCTTCAGCCGGAGCTCGCGGATGATCGTGGGGGGCATCAGCGACATGACGTACGAGTAGGTGGTGACGTTGATCTCGGGGTGATCCGCGAAGGGGGCGCTGGTATCGGCGGCGCCGCCGGTCTTGTTCCGTGCCTCCAAGACGACCGTGCGAAGACCGTCGCGAGCGAAGTACGCACCGCTCACGAGTCCGTTGTGGCCACCTCCGATGATGATCGCGTCGTAGCCGTTGGCTGCCATCGCGTGTGCCCGTTCCTTCCCCCGACGATCGCCGGGACCCGCGTATCATGCCTCTCGTTTGAACCGTCAGTCAACATGATCCGTCAGCCGTGCAGGATTGACGCCGCAGGTCAGGGCCCTACACTGGGCTGAACCGCCACTCAGGAACCCCGGCACCCTGGCGCCGGGTCTGGTCCGCGTTCAAGGAGAGATCGATGAGCACGAAGGCCCGGGCGAAGCCCCAGCGGGATCGCCACCAGGAGATCGTGGAGGCGGCCGCGCAGGTCATCACCGACCGCGGCCTCGCGGAGACGCGGATCCAGGACATCGCCGACCGCTGCGCGGTGTCGCCGGGTCTGATCCTCTACTACTTCGGATCGAAGGACCGGCTCCTCGTCGAGGCGCTCACCTACGCGAACGACCAGTCGTACCTCCGCATGTCGCGCGAGCTTCGGAAGATGCCGGCCGCGAGCGAGCGGATGGACAGGCTGATCCAGCTTTCCGTCCCCGGGCTCCTCCCCGAGTACTCCCTTCTGGACGAGTGGGCGCTCTGGCTCGAGATCTGGGTCCGCGCCCTCCGGGATCCCCAGATGGCGAAGGAGCGGGAGAACCTGGATCGCCGGTGGGTCCAATCGATCTCGGAGGTGATCCGGTACGGCCGTCAGACGGGTGAGTTCCCATCCGACGCGGCCGATGCCGACGACATCGCGATGGAGTTCGGCGCCATGGTCGACGGCCTCGCGATCCAGGTCCTCCTGAACGACACGGTGATGACGCCCGCCCGGATGCACGACATCTGCCTGGACGTCGCACGACGTCTGATCGGCTACGACGGAACCCGCTGAGGGTTCACCACACCTTCTCGCCCGGCTCTCCGCTGATCCTCAGGTCCCGGCTGTGTGCTTGCCGCAGACGAGGGAAGGAGGTGATCGGGATGATCAAGCAGTTCCGAAGAGGCGCGGTCGCCACCGTGCTGACGTCGGGTCTGCTCGTCGGCGGCCTGGGCGTCACGCACGCGTTCGCCGCCACGGGTTCGGCCTCGCCGAGCGCGAAGACGAGCGCATCATCGAGCAGCGGGACCTCGAGCGGGAGCTCGAGCTCCTCGACGAACGACACGTGTCCGCACAGCGGATCGAGCAGCAGCACCAGCTCGAGCGCATGAGGTGGGGTTGGGCGGGTCGCGCGAAGCGCGACCCGCCCCACCCTCAGCCGATCGCCGAGCCCGGCTCGACGTCCCGGTCGGGCCGCAGGAGCACCACGCCGTGCTCGGCGCTGTACGCGCCGAGCACGAGCACCTCGGACGGGAACCCCGCGATCCGCTTCGGTTCGAACCCCAGCACGCAGGCCACCTGGCGCCCGAGCAGGTCCTGCCTCTCGTGATGCGTCAGCTGCGCGCTCGATCGCCTCGTCCCGATCTCCGCGCCGAAGTCGATCGTGAGCTTGTAGGCGGGGACGCGGGCCTCCGGGAAGTCCTCGACCTCGGTGATCACGCCGGCGGTGATCCGGAGCCGCTCGAACTCCTCCCACGTGGCGCTCATCGCCGGTACACGACCTCACCGCCGACGATCGTCGCGTCGACCGACGTCTCCAGCAGTGCCGCGGGCTCGTCCGCGAACACGTCGCGGGAGAGCACGACCAGATCGGCGAGCTTCCCGGTCTCGATCGACCCTCGGTCGTCCTCGGCGAAGTTCGCGTTCGCCGAGCCCAGGGTTGCGGCGCGGATCGCGGTCGGTAGGTCGATCGTCTCCTCCGGGATCCATGCCTCTGATCCGTCGAGGTTCGCTCGCGTCCGAGCGGTGAAGAGCCACACGAGGGGGTCCATCTCGGCGACGTTCCAGTCCGAGGAGAACGCGAGCGTCGCACCGTGCTCGATCAGCGAGCGGAACGGCCAGGCGTACCGCCACCGCGCGGGGCCGACGTTCGCGCGCCAATCCTCGACGATCCGTGGCGCGCAGTGGCGCGGCTGCATACACGCGACCACACCGAGCTCCGCGAAGCGACGGAGGTCGTCGGGGTGCACGCACTCGACGTGCACGATCTGATGGCGCGCATCGCGCGGGCCGTTGACGCGGCGAGCGTGCTCCACGGCATCGAGCGCCGTCCGGATCCCACGGTCACCGGTCGCGTGCGTGAAGGTCTGGAAGCCTCTCCGTTCGAGCTCGGCGATCAACTCGGCGAACCCCTCCGGCGGGTAGAAGGTACCGCCCGAGGTGTCCGGGCGGTTCGCGTACGGCTCCAGCATCGCCGCCGTGTGGGGCTCGATCACGTCGTCGATATAGAGCTTGATGGGTCCCACCCGGAACAGGTCGTCGTCGTTCTCGGCCTTCGCCTCCGCGAAGGCGTCCAGCTCCTCGGACGTGGTCCCCGGCGGGTGGAACAACGCCGCGATCACCCGCGAGCGCATCGCGCCCTCGTCGCGTGCTTTCCGGAAGAGCGGGAGGTCGTCCAGAGAGTTCTGCGGCTCGACCGCAGTCGTGATCCCGAGCTCGGCGGCCATGTCGAGGCTCCGGAGCAGCCTTCGGTACATCTCGTCGGGGGCGAAGTTCGGGACCTGCTCGGCGAGCGCCGCCTGCCCGTCGCGGGAGAGCCCCATCACCGCGAAGTCGGTCACGAACCCGGTGGGCTCGCCCGAGCCGACGTCGCGCTCCGGACGGCCGAAGGCGACGGTTGGCTCTGCGGATCCGATGCCGAACCGCCGCATCGCCTCGCGGTTCAGCCAGACGTTGTGGACGTCGTAGGAGAACACCATCACCGCTCGACCCGGCGCGACGCCTTCGAGATCATCGGCCGTGGGTCGACGCCGGTCCGGGAGCGCCGCGTAGCTCCAGTCCTCCGCCACGATCCACCCGCGATCGGGATGCGCGGCCGCGTACCGGTCGATCGCCGCTCGAACGGCATCCAGCGTGGTCGCGTCGCCGAGCTGCACCGCATCGGCGTCGGCCCCGGTCCGCAGATGGTTGTGCGCATCGATGAAGCCGGGCAGGACCGTGTTGCCGCCGGCGTCGAGCTCCTCGGCACCGGCGCCCACCGCATCGCGGACCTCCCGATCGTCGCCAACGGCCACGATCCGGCCGTCCCGAACGCCGACCGCCTCGGCCGTCGGACGGCGTTCGTCGACGGTCCACACCTTCGCGTTGCGGAGCACCAGATCCATCGTGGGCGTAGCTGAGCGGACGAGTGGGCCCCCCGTCAACCCGCGTCTCGGCGCTATCGTTCGCCCGATGCCGGCTCCGTTCATCCTCGACGTCGACACCGGTGTCGACGACATGGTCGCGCTCCTTTTCGCGGTTGCGTCTCCGGAGGTTGAGCTGCTCGCGGCCACGTGCGTCACCGGCAACGTCCACGTGGACATGGTCACGCGCAATACGTCGTTGGTCCTCGAGCTCGCCGGCGCCGCCAGCGTGGAGATCGCACGCGGCGCATCGGAGCCGCTCAACGGCGATTGGGAGCCCTTCCCTGTCGTACATGGTCCCGAGGGACTCGGCGCGTACGTCTCCGGTCACCATGCGAAGCCGATCTCGGCTCGGAGCGCCGCGACGCTGATCGCGCAGGAGGCCGCTCGCCGTCCCGGCGAGGTGACGCTCGTCGCCACGGGACCGCTGACGAACGTGGCGCTCGCCCTGGAGCTCGAACCCTCGCTCCCGACGCTGCTCGGCGGCTTCGCGTTGATGGGGGGCGCCTACCGGGCCGGCGGCAACGTCACCCCGGGCGCCGAGGCCAACGTCTGGATGGATCCCGAGGCGGCGGCACGGGTGTTCGAAGCCTGGTCGGGCGTCGAGCACCTGCCGCGCTCCGTCGGGCTGGACGTGACCGAACGGGTGTGGCTGACGCGCGAAGACATCGAGGCGATCTGCTCCCCCGCTCCTTCCAGCGAGCTGGCGACGCTGATCGGTCAGGCCGTCCCGTTCTACATCGACTTCTACGCTTCGACCGGTCGCTACGACGGCGCGAGCATGCACGACCCGCTGACCGTCGCCGCCGCGATCGACCCCTCGGTCTGCGAGTGGACCGACACACGGGTCGAGGTGGAGCTTGCGGGCAGGTGGACCCGCGGCGAAACGGTGACCGACCTGATGGACATCCGTCACACGGGATGGTCGGGATGGGCGAAGGAGGAGAACGCGCGGGTCGCGGTGTCGGTGGACGCGCCGCGGGTGGTCGCTCAGCTGATCGAGCGGTTGCGCGGGCTCGTCGCGGAGCGCGCGTGAGCGAGACCGGCCGGCTCGTGGTCATGGGGGCGATCAACGTGGATCTGGTCGTGTCGGGCGCGATGTTGCCCCGACCAGGCGAGACCGTGACCGACGGCGAGTTCTCCCGCCACCACGGCGGCAAGGGAGGGAACCAGGCGACGGCTGCGGCGCGCGTGCTCGGCGACGCGGGCCGCGTGGCCATGCTCGGGGCGGTCGGCGACGACGAGATGGGCCACGCGGCCCGCGCCGCCCTCGGGGCCGAGGGGATCGATGTCTCGAACGTCGCCGTGGTGTCCAACACACCGACCGGGGTCGCCCTGATCGCGGTCGATCAAGGCGGCCAGAATCAGATCTCGGTGGCGCCGGGCGCGAACCGGGACCTCGGCGATCCGACCGAGGCCCTCGAGGGTTCGCGCCCGGCGCTCGTGCTCGCGAGCTGCGAGATCCCGTTCGAAGCGGTGAGCGCGGCCGCAGCTTGGTGCGGGGCGAACAGGGTCGCGTTCGTGTTGAACCCGGCGCCGACCCATCCGATGCTCCGCGAGCTCCTCGAGCACACGACGGTGGTGACCCCGAACCACGGCGAGGTGTCGAAGCTCGCCCCGACGAGCGGCGACGCCGTCGATGCCGCGCACGCGCTCCGCGAGCGAACGCCCGGCCTCGCCGTCCTCGTCACGATGGGCGAGGCGGGCGCCTACCTCCTGGACGACGAGGGCGAGACCGGGATCCCGGCGCCGAGCGTCCGTGCGGTCGACTCGACCGGCGCCGGAGATTGCCTGAATGGGGTGCTCGCCGCGGGCCTCTGGGAGGGGCGACCGATCCGCGAGGCCGCCGCGCGCGCCGTCGCCGCGGCCACACTGTCGACCGCGGTCGCCGGCGCCCGCGAGGGCATGCCCACGCGCGAAGAGCTGGAGGAGTTCCTGACGACCGGGCGCTCGCGTCAGGCCGGGACGTAGAAAGGTTTCGCGGAGAGCGTCGCCGCCACCTTCCGGTTGCGGATCTCGACCGTAACGGGCGCGTCCGGCGACACCTCGCCGTAGATCCACGCGAGCCCGACAGCGCAGCCCAGCGTGTGTCCGTACCCGCCGCTAGTCACATGGCCGATCCGCACGTCGCCCGACAGTACGGACTCTGCGTGCCAGAGCATCGGGGTCGGATCGTCCAGTTTGACCGACAGCAATCGGCGATCGCGCGGAGCTTCCTTCCGATCGCGGAGCGCTCCGCAGCCGACGAAGTCCTTGTTCAGCCGAACCGCGAACCCCAACCCCACTTCGTACGGATCGTCGAGGGAGCCCATGTCGTGCCCCCACGAGCGGAACCCGCGTTCCAAGCGGAGCCCATCGAACGCGAAACCGCCGGCATGGCGGAGGCCGAAGTCCGTGCCGGCCTCGACCACCCGGTCGTACAGATCCCGGACGAACTCCGTCGGTACATATAGCTCCCACCCGAGCTCGCCGGTGTAGGAAACGCGGAGGGCCCACGGCTGCGCCCATCCCGCTTCGATCCGACGTACCGCCAGGAACGGGAACGCGTCGTCGGACAGATCGGCATCGGTCAGGCGCTTCAGCAGCTCGCGTGAGCGCGGGCCTGCGAGGTGCAGCACCGCGAAGGCGCTCGTCACGTCCGTGACGGTGGCTTCGGGCGGCAGCCCCCTCCGCAGGAGCGCCTCGGTGCGTCGTTGGTACGCGGTCGGCGCGACCACCAGGAAGACCTGCTCGGCGAGCCGCGTCACCGTCGGGTCCATCTCGATGCCGCCCCGGTCGTTGCACAGGAGCGTATAGACGACCCGGCCGACCGGGACATCGACGTCGGACGCGCAGAGCCACTGCAAGCCGTCCACCGCGCCGGGGCCCTGGACCAGGAACTTCGAATAGGTGGTGAGGTCGAATAACGCCACGCCGCCGCGAGCGGCGGCCATCTCTTCCCCGACCGGGCCGAACCACGACGGCCGGTCGAAGTCGTAGAGCCAGAGGGGCTCTTCCGCCGCGCCGGGCTCGAACCACGCGGGCCGCTCCCAGCCCGCGGCTTCGCCGAACGCCGCGCCGGCGGCGCGGAACCGATCCTCGAGCGGCAAACGACGGATCCCACGCCCGGACGAGGGCTGCAGCGCTGGCCAGTGCATCGCGTATAGGCGGCCGAGGGTCTCCGACGTCTTGTCATGCAGCCATCCACGGTTGTTGGCCCACCGCCCGGTCCTCGCGATGTCCACCTCGGTGAGATCCATCGTCGGATGGCCCTCGACGATCCATTCGGCGAGCGCCTTGCCTGCGCCGGGACTGAAGATGATCCCCTGCGAGTTGAACCCGGCGGCGACCCAGAGGCCGGGTGCCTCCGGGAACTCGCCGAGGTGGAAGTTCGCGTCTGGGGTGAAGCTCTCCGGGCCTCGGAGGTAATGCTCGAAGCCGATGTCGCGCAAGACCGGCAGCCGTTCGCGCGCGTTGGCGAGGACCGGCGCGAAGTGCTCCCAGTCCTCGCCGAACTCCACGAACCCGCCCGTGTCGATGTCGCCGGGCGCCTTCGGCTTGCCTCTCGGCTCGAACGCGCCGACCACGAGGCGGCCCCGATAGTGCCGCACGTAGAGGTAGCCGTCCAGATCGCGCAGGACAGGGAGCCGCTCGTCGGCGAGCGGTGTCTCGTTGGTCATGACCCACACGTGCTCCGCCGGATACAGCGACACGGAGGCTCCGGCGATCCGAGCGAGCTCCGACGTCCACAGACCGGCCGTGAGCACGGCCAGCTCGCACTCGATGGTGCCGCGATCGGTGATGACGGCAGCGATCCGTCCGTCGCGTCGCTCGAACCCGGTCACGGTGACGCCGAACACGAACCTCGTGCCACGGTCCTTGGCTCCCTTCGCCAGTGAGAGCGCTGCGTCTCCGGGGTTCACGGTGGCGTCGTGCGGGAAGATCGTCGCGCCGACCAGGTCCTCGACCTCGGCTTCCGGCCAGTATCTCCGGACCTCCTGAGACGTCAGCTCGTGCGCCTCGATGCCGAAGTCCTTCGCCATCGAGAGCCCGGCGCGGAGCTCCTCCATGCGGCCGCGCGTCCGCGCGACCGTCAGCGCTCCCACCCGGCGGAGACCGGTCTCGACGCCGGTCTCCGCCGGGAGCGACTCGTACAGCGGGGCGTTGACCCGGCTTAGCTCGGTGAGGGCATGCGTCCCACGGACCTGCGCCACAAGGCCTGCGGCGTGCCACGTGGTGCCGCTCGTCAGCCTCGTCCGTTCGAGCACAACAACGTCGGTCACCCCCAACTTCGTGAGGTGAAAGGCGACCGACGATCCGGCCACCCCGCCGCCGACGACGACGACGCGGGCTCGCGCGGGCGGTTCGGAGAGCGGCGCCAGGATCGAGCTGTCGAGCTCGCGGTTCGCCAGGCGCTCGGGGGCAGTCATGGCCGAGAGCATGGCGCACCGACCCGTATACGCGTCAACCTCTTGCGCTGACCACGGGGGCCCACCCGCTGGGATCTGTCAACATGCTCACGGACGACGTCTCGAGACAGAGTCGTGAAGATGTTGACGATGGCGCCCTTCTGACAAGGCCAGGACAAGGTAACTGGTTGACAACAGCGGGACGACAGATCAACCCAACAGCGCCCGGCCCATCTCCTTGCGGTACCGCTCGTTGAAGTCGTACAGGAATCTGTCCTGACGCGGGTACACGCCGGTGGTGAAGGCGCGCGATCCGACGCCGGTCTGCGCGCGCTGGCAGACCTCCCAGTCTTGCTTCGAGATCAGATCCCAGAGCTCGACGACCGGCTCCGGCTTGAACAGCGCCGGGTCGGCGATCGTCTCCGGCCGGAACAGGTACTCGGACACGACCGTCGTGTGCGAAGGGCCCTTCGGATAGCCGATGTAGTACATGACGCAATCCGGATGCAGGTTCAGCATCAGGTTCGGAAACTGGTACGCGCCGTAGTACATGGCGTAGTCCTCCGGCAGGAGGCCGGGGAGCCTCGGGAGCTCGGACTCGCCGGTCATCGTGAAGCTGGTCGCGCCCTCGCGCATCCAGTTGCCGTCGTCGCGGGTCTCCTCGTCCCAGACCTCGCCGAAACGGAAGAGCGGCACGACCTGCACGAGCTCGGGGTGGATCTGCGGGCAGTGGAGACACTCGTTGTAGTTCTCCACGACGATCTTCCAGTTCGCCTCGACCTCGTAGACGATCCGCACGCCGACCCGCAGCTCATCCATCTTGAACCGGTCGAACATGTTGACGCTCTCCGCGCCCTGGCCCATCCACTCCATCAACGGGCGAGGTTCGCGCGCCAAACTCACGAAGAGGAACCCCGCGTAGCTCTCGACCGCGAACCCATGCAGCGGGTAGTCGCTCCGGTCGAAGAGCTCACCTTCCTTCACGTTCGGCGTCCCCACCAACCGTCCGTTCAGGTCGTACGCCCACGCGTGGTAGGGACAGACGAAGGCCTTGCGGATGTGACCGGCCGCCGGCTCGTCATCGAGGAACTTGGTCCCGCGGTGGCTGCACACGTTGTAGAACCCGTGCAGCTCCTTTCCCTCGTTCCGGGTGATGAAGATCGATTCCCCGGCCAGGTCGCGCACGATGTAGTCACCCGGTTCCGGGAGCTCCTCGGTCCGTCCGATGCATACCCAGTCCCCCCACCAGATCCGCTCGCGTTCCTCGTCGAAGTTCTCGAGGCTCGTGTAGTCGGCCCCGGACAGCGTGGGGCGCGGCTTCCACCCACGTTCGTCGTACCTGATCGGCTCCTGCTCGGTCTGCATGCGGGTCTCCTCGGACGGGACGCATCAAGGATACGGACCTCGGCCCTCCCGATGGTAATCGGCACCTCGATCGCAGCCCGTACGATGTGGCCATGCCTGTCGTCGAAGGGTTCAATCTCACCCCGGTCAAGTCGACCACGTTGCTCCAACCGGACGCGATCGACCTTCGGCCGGAAGGCGCGGTCGGCGACCGGCGCTTCCTGTTCGTGCGAGCGAACGGAGAACGGCTCTCGGGCGTCATGAAAGCTCCCCTGATGCACGTTCGCTCCACCTACGACGTGGCTGCGGAGCACCTGACCTTGACGTTCCGGGACGGCACGATCGCTGAGGGGGGATCGGCGCCCTTCAGCGACCCACGCTCCGTGAAGCTCTACGACCGCGAGGTTCCGGCCCGCCGGGTGGATCCACTCTTCACGGAGGCGATCCGAGTGGCCACCGGGGACGACACGATCGAGCTGCTCCGGGTGGACGAGCCCGAGTACGCCGGGGGGATCGACCGAGTCTCGATCGTGTCGCGCGCCTCGGTCGACGACCTCGGGAGCCGTGGCGGCGTCGAGAGGTTGGACTCCCGTCGCTTCCGGATGCTGGTCGAGATCGCGGACGCCGAGCCGTTCGAAGAAGACACCTGGGCGGGACGGCGCATCCGGATCGGCGACGCGGTCGTCACGGTCGGGGACCCGATGCCCCGGTGCGTCGTCACGACCCTGAACCCGGACACGGCAAAGAAGGACTTCCCGACGCTCGACATCCTTGCGAGCTACCGCAAGCGCGGCACGGAGATCCTCTTCGGGATGTACGGCGCGGTCGAGGTTGCGGGCACGGTCCGCGTCGGCGACGCGGTCGAGCCGATCTAGCGCTGCCCGGCCGCAGCGAAGACCACGATCTCAGCCGCGTGCTCCTCGTAATGGTCGACTGTCTCGTCGGTGAACTCGGAGGCGGCCGCGTCCGTGACCGCGGTCATCGCGATCAACGCGGCGCGAGCGCGATCGCGACCGCGCTCGGCGGCGACGATGACGTCGTCCCACGTCTTGCCCTTCCCGTCTTCGGCCACCATCTGGTTGAGCGATTCCCAGTCCTGGTCGGGCGGCTCCGGCTGCCCAGCCGACATCCGCTCGAGCACGTCGCCGACGTAATCGGCCCAGTACCCGCAGTGCCACACCAGATCCTTGACCGACCACCCGGGGACGACCCCTTCCACCTCCCGGCGATCTTCGGGAACCCCGTCGAACGCACCCACGAGGGCGCTCCACGCCTCATCCTCGCGTCCCAGCAACTCGTCACGATCCATCGCTCACTCCTCCCGTCGTCGAGGGTATCGGGGCGTACGCCAGAGCGTGTGCTTCGGCGACCCCCTCGTTCGTCACGCGGCCATCCCACGTGTTGACGCCGCGAGCGAGGGACGGATCGCCGCGGACGGCGGACTCGATCCCTCCGGTTGCGATCTCCAGCACGTACGGCAGCGTCACGTTCGTGAGGGCGTAGGTCGACGTGCGCGGCACCGCCCCCGGCATGTTCCCCACCGCGTAATGGACCACACCGTCGATCACGTATGTCGGATCCGCATGGGTCGTGACATGGGAGGTCTCGAAACATCCCCCTTGATCGATCGAGATGTCGACGAGCACGGAGCCCGGACGCATCTGCTTCACGAGCTCGGCGCTGACCAGTTGCGGCGCGCGGGCGCCGGGAACCAGTACCGCCCCGATCACGAGGTCTGCCTCCACCACGAGCCGTTCGATCGCCAGCCGGGATGAGGTCAGGGTTTGGATCCGCCCATGCCAGATCCGGTCGATCTCGCGGAGCCGGTCGACGTCCTTGTCCATCACGACGACCTCGGCCTCCATCCCCGCGGCGATCTGGGCGGCGTTCCCGCCGGCCATCCCCCCACCGAGCACGACGACCCTCGCTGGCATCACGCCGGAGGCGCCGCCCATCAAGACACCCCGGCCGCCGCTCGGCCGCTCGAGGTACTTCGCTCCCTCCTGCGGCGCCATCCTGCCGGCGATCTCCGACATCGGCGCGAGGAGCGGGAGGCGGCCGTCCGGCGTTTGGACCGTCTCGTACGCCACGGCGCGGACGCCCCGATCCACCAGGAACCGGGTCAGCTTCTCGTCGGCCGCGAGGTGGAGGTACGTGAAGAGCACGTGGTCCGAGCGGAACCGTTCGTACTCATCTGGTTGCGGCTCCTTAACCTTCACGATCAGCTCGGCCTCGGCGAACACCGCGTCCGCGTCCGGCGCGATCTGGGCGCCCACGGCCATGTAGTGGTCATCGGCGATCGCCGAGCCGACCCCCGCGGTCGTCTCCACGACGACCCGGTGGCCGCCGTGCACGAGCTCGCGGACGCCCTCGGGCGTCGCGGCCACCCGGTACTCGTGGTTCTTCACCTCTTTCGGGATCCCGATGATCACCGGGCTGCCTCCACGTCGTCCAGCGCCGCCCGCAGTCCCTCGGCAAGCTCGCCGAGCTCATCGGACCCGAGGACGAGCGGGGGCGAGATCTGCATCGCCCCCGGGCCGAGCGCCCGAGACATGATGCCGTGCTTCCGCGCGGCGAGCACCGCGCGCCCCGCGGCGCCGGGATCACCCTCCAGGATCGAAGGATCGATCTGGACGGCCGCGAGCACCCCGGTCCCGGACCGGACCTCCCCGACCATCGGGTGCGCTTGGAGGGGCGCCAACGCCGACGTCAGCTCCCCCTCCAGGGTCTTCGCGTGCTCCAACAGGCCCTCGCGATCGATGATGTCGAGGTTCGCCAACGCCGCTGCGGCGACGGACGCGTGCCCCGAATAGGTGTAGCCGTGGCGGAACATCCCCGCACCCTCGCGCCAGAACGGCTCCCACACCGAGGGGGCGGCGATCACGGCCCCGAGCGGCAGGTAGCCGCTCGTGATCCCCTTCGCACAGGTGATCAGATCGGGCTCCAGACCGAACCGGCCGCTCGCGAACCACGCGCCGCAGCGTCCGAAGCCGGTGATCACCTCATCGGCGATGAACAGCACCCCCGCTTCCCGGCAGACCGCACGCGCGGCTTCCAGGTAGCCGTCTGGCGGCGGGAAGACGCCGCCGGCACCGATCACGGGCTCGCAGAAGAACGCCGCGGTCCGATCCGCGCCGACCCGATCGATGGTGGATCGGAGCGCCTCGGCGTCGTCCCACGGAACCTCCACCACATCCTGCAGCAACGCGCCGTATCCGGCCAGGTTCGCCGGGATCCCGGAGAGCGAGGTCCCCGCCGCGTGCATCCCGTGGTAGGCGCGTTCGCGACGGATCAGGACGGCCCGGTCCGGCTCGCCGACGAGGGACCAGAACCGGCGGACGATCTTGGTGGCCGTGTCGATCGAATCCGAGCCGCCGCTCGTCAGGAAGACCTTCGCGTTGGGCATCGGCGCGAGCCCCGCGACCCGCTCCGCCAGCGCCTCCGTGGGAGGATTGGTCAGGTCGCCGAAGGTCGAGTGCGCGGCGAGCTCCGCCATCTGCCGCCGCGCGGCGTCGGCGATCTCGGTGCGTCCGTGCCCGACGTTGCAGAACCACAGGCCGGCGGTCGCATCCAGGTACCGGTTCCCCGCCGCGTCCCAGATGTGGGACCCGCGGCCCCGGACGATCGACAGGGCTCCCCCCGCCTCGACCGCGGCCATGTCCGCAAACGGGTGCCAGTAGCTGGTCATGCCGCAGATGTTCCCAGGATGCAGGCGGGAAGGGGTCCATGGACGCAGCAGTCATTCCGGACTAGCCTTCGGGTGACCATCCCAGGGGAGGGAAGGCAGTGGATCCCACCATCGACCCAGCATTCGTGCGCGGTCTCACCCAGCGCCGGTTCTCACGCCGCGATCTGATCCGGTACGCGGGCGTCGGAGCGGGGGCGCTCAGCCTCTCCTCGATCCTCGCCGCCTGCGGTGTGAAATCGAGCGGAGGAGCGGCGGGCTCCGAGTCGACGGCAGCTTTCGACTGGGCCTCCCAGAGCCTCCACCACCAGCTGAACTTCGCGAACTGGCCGTACTACATCGACGTGAGCCACGGGACGCATCCCACCCTGGACACGTTCACGCAGAAGACCGGCATCCAGGTCAACTACAAGCCGGTCATCAACGACAACCAGGCCTTCTACGCGAAACTCAAGCCCTCACTGGAACAGGGGAAGCCGACCGGGTGGGACATCGTGGTCATCACGAACGGTGCCCAGCTGTCGGAGCTGATCGACAACGGCTGGCTGATCCCCCTGGACCTCTCCCAGCTGCCCAACTTCACGGCGAACGCGAGCCCCACGATCAAGAACCCCACGTACGACCCGGGCAACAAGTACACCGTCGCGTGGCAATCGGGGTTCACCGGTATCGCGTACAGCCCGAGGGCGACCGCGGCGCTCGGTCGGGAGCCCAACAGCCTCAACGACCTCTTCGATCCTTCCGTCGCGGGGCACGTCGGGATGATGAGCGACAACACCGAGCTCGGGAGCATCGGGCTCCTGAAACTCGGGATCGAGCCGTCCACGTCGACGCCCGATAACTGGACCCAAGCGGCGGCCGTGCTGCAGAAGCAGAAGGACGACGGGATCCCGCGCGGCTACTTCGACCAGGGGTACATCAACCAGCTCGAGAACGGGAACACGTGGATCACCCAGGCATGGTCGGGCGACGTGTTCATCGCCCAGCAATCCGGGTACCCGGAGCTGAAGTTCATCGTCCCGAACGAAGGCGTGATGTTCTGGCACGACAACATGATGATCCCGGTCGGTGCGGCGAACCCGTTGGACGCGCTTACCTACATGAACTACGTGTACGACCCGCAGGTCGCCGCGCTGATGGCCAACTACATCTGGTACATCACGCCGGTTCCCGCGGCGAAGCCGATCGTCGCGACGCTCCCCGGAGGGAAGGCGGTCGCCTCGAGCCCGCTCGTGTTCCCGGACCAGGCCATGTTGGACAAGACGCACCAGTACTACGTCTACAAGGGCACCAGCGACCTCGACCAGTGGAACAACACCTTCGATCCGATCATCACGGGCTGAAACAGAAGAAGGCCCGCGGCAGGAAGCGTCTGGCGCCGTACGGGCTGACGGGTCCGGGGGTCTTGTGGCTCGCGATCTTCTTCCTCATCCCGATGGGAGCGATGCTCGTCCTCTCGCTCGAGACGAGGATCCCCACGGTTGGCTTCAGGAACTCCGGCTACCAGTTCACCTGGCACATCGGGGAGTACAGCACCGCCTGGGCGCAGGCGCACGTCCAATTCGTCCGCTCCCTCTGGTACGGAGCCATCGTCACGATCGTGACGCTCCTCGCGGGCTATCCGGCCGCCTACTGGATCGCCTTCAAGGGCGGGCACCACAAGACCACGTATCTGTTCCTTATGCTGTTGCCCTTCTTCGTGTCGTTCGTGATCCGGTCGCTCGCGTGGCAGTTCATCCTCTCGGACGACGGCATCGTGATCTCGAACCTCGAGCGGTTGCACATCTTGCCGCAGGGGTTCCACATCCTGTCGACCTCGATCGCGGTGATCGCCGGGATCGCGTACAACTCGCTGCCGTTCATGGTGCTGCCGCTCTACGTCTCGCTCGAGAAGATCGACCGCAACGTGGTCGAGGCGGCTCGTGACCTGTATGCGACCCCTGGTCAGGTCTTCCGCAAGGTCATCCTGCCGCTGTCCATCCCCGGCATCTTCGCCGGGTTCCTCCTGACGTTCATCCCGGCGGTCGGCGACTACGTGAACAACGACATCCTCGGTGGGCCCAACACCACGATGATCGGCAACGTGATCCAACGGGCGTTCCTGAACGACCAGAACTACCCACTGGCCTCTTCGCTGTCGTTCATCCTGATGGTCGGGCTCCTGATCGGGATCCTGATCTACGCGCGCGTTCTGGGGACCCGCCAGATCGAGGAGTACATCTGATGGCGACCGTCGCAGCCCCGGAACGGATCGAAGCGCTGGACGCTCCGGTCCGGCGGACCCCCAAACGGTCCTGGAAGAACCTGATCCTGCCGACCTACACGAAGCTGATCATCGCCTACCTGCTGGTCCCGATCGCGGTGATGATCCTCTACAGCTTCAACGCGAACACAGCAGCGAACGCGAGCGCACCCAAGGTCTCTTTCCGCTGGCAGGGCTTCACCTTGGACTTTTGGCGGCAGTGGAACGGCGTCCCGGACCTGACGTCTGCGCTCTGGAACTCGCTCCTGATCGCCGTCCTCAGCACGATCGTCGCCACGATCTTCGGCACGATGATCGCGCTCGCGCTGGTCCGCTACCGGTTCCGGGGCGCGGGAACGCTCGAGGTAGTGATGTTCCTGAACATCGCCGCGCCCGAGATCGTGCTGGGGGCCGCGCTGCTCTCGTTCTTCGTGCTGATCAACTTCCAGCAAGGGCTCCTCAGCATCTTCGTCGCCCACGTGATGTTCAACATCGCGTTCGTGGCGATCGTCGTCCGTGCTCGATTGTCGGGCTTCAACCGGGAGATCGAGGAGGCGGCGCAAGACCTCTACGCCGATGCCGTCCAGACGTTCATCAAGGTGACGCTCCCGCTGATCTGGCCCGGGATCCTGGCGGGGGCGCTGCTCGCGTTCGCGCTGTCGATCGACGACTTCGTCACCACGAACTTCGTGGCAGGCCAGACCGTCACGTTCCCGCTGTGGGTGTACGGCGCCGTGAAGGTGGGGATCCCGCCACAGGTCTTCGTCATGGGGACCGCCATCTTCCTGACCGGGGTCGTGATCGCGTTCGCGAACGTCTTCTCCTCGCGGCGGAAGGGGCGGACGATGGTCCAAGCCGAGACCGAAGACAGCGCCTGATCGCTCAGGTCAGGGCCCGGACGCCGCGTTTGCGCAGCTGGTCCGCGAGGATGTTGCGTTGGATCTCCGACGTCCCTTCCCAGATCCGGTCCACCCGCAGCTCGCGGTGGAAGCGCTCGGCCACGTTCTCACGCATGTAACCGCGCCCACCGAAGATCTGCACGGCGCGATCGGAGACGCGACCGGCCATCTCGCTCGCGAAGAGCTTGGCCATGGAGCACTGCGCGTGCTGGATCTTCACGTCCACGCCCGCGTCGATGTCCTCAGCGACCCGATACGTCATCAGGCGCGCCGCCCATAGCTCGGTAAGGGAGTCGGCCAGCATGTGCCCGATCGCCTGGTGCTCCACGATCGGAACGCCGAACTGGATCCGCTCCTTCGCGAAAGCGGTCGCCTCCTCGATCAGGCGCTCGGCGGCGCCGCTGCACCGGGCCGCGATCATCAGCCGCTCGTAGCGGAACCACGCGTACGTGAAGGTCATGCCGTCGCCCTCGGCCCCGATCAGCTGCGACGCCGGCACCCGCACGTCGTCGAAGGCGACGATCGCGTGGGTGTCGGCGTACGTGTGCGAGTACCGGGGTTCACGGACGAGCCGAACGCCGGGCGTGTCCTTGTCCACGACGAACATCGCGTGCTCACCGTCGTGCTCGCCACCGGCGAGCTTCGCCTGGAAGAAGATGTGGTCGGCGTTGTTGTACGACGTCACGTGCATCTTCTCGCCGGACAGGACGTAGTCGGGGCCGTCGCGTCGAGCCGTCGACGCGATCGCGTCGACGTCGGAGCCCGCGCCCGCCTCGGTGATCGCGTAGCACTCCCGGCGCTCCCCGCGGATCGCGGGCGTGAGCCAGCGCTCGATCTGCTCGTCGGTCATCACATCGGGCGCCCATCCCGCCGGCGTGTGGACGCACCAGCCGAGCGCGTTCGTCACCCGACCGAGCTGCTCCGACACGAGCGTCTGCTGCAGGACCGTGTAGCCGCCGCCGCCGAGCTCCTTGGGGAGGTTCATCCCGTAGAACCCGAGCTTGATCGCGAGCTCGTGATGGCGACGGAGGTCCTCGTCGGGGATCCGGCCCTCGTGCTCCTCCGCGTGTTCCTCCCACGGGATCAGTTCCTCGTCGACGAACGCGCGGGCACGGTCCTGGATCGCTCGGTCAGCATCGGAAAGTGGATAGGTCATGCGCGTGACGCTACCGCAGCGCGGGCCGCGACCGTCAGTTCGGCGCGCCGGGCATCAGAGGAACTCGAGGCGGTCGCGATGCTCTTCGAGCATCGCGACCGTCGCGGCGTCCAGCCGGTGGTCGCGGTCGGGCTCTTCGGCGACCGGACGGTCGCCGAAGAGCTCCCCCGAGAGGTAGCGCTGCCCCGTGTCGGCGATCACGGTGACCAACCGGGTCAGCTCAGGGTGCTTCTCCGCGACCTTCAGCGCCGCGACCACGTTGATCCCCGACGAGGGGCCGCAGAGCATCCCCTCCTCGCGGGCGAGACGCAGGGCCATCGCCAACGCGTCGTCGGTGCCGACGACGACGATCCCGTCCATCAGGGCGAGGTCGAGGTTCGGCGGGATGATCCCGTCGCCGATCCCCGGCACGCCGTGCGTCCCCCACTGCTGTTCGCTGATCAGCGGGCCTTCAGACGGCTCCACCGCGAACGCCTGCACGGCGGGGTCGTGCGCCTTGAGCGCGCGAGCGACCCCGGTGATCCAACCGCCGGTGCCCTGCGCGGCGACCACCGCGTGGACGTCGCCGTTGGTCTGCTCCCAGATCTCCTCGCCGGAAACGGCTTGGGCAGCCGGGTTGTCCGGATTCTCGAACTCGCCCGGGAAGTAATAGCGGCTCGGGTCGCTCGCCACGATCTCGCGCATCTTCGCCAGCGCCAGGTCGATGTCGGTACCGGCCCCGGGAGTGAGGACGAGCTCGGCGCCGTAGGTTTCGATCATGCGCTTGCGTTCGGGGCTCATCCCCTCCGGCATCACGATCACGCACGGGTATCCCTTGATCGCCGCCACCGCCGCGCAGGCGATCCCCGCGTTGCCGGTGGTGCATTCGATCACGCTCATCCCGGGTGTCAGCTCGCCACGGCGCTCGGCCTCGGTCAGCATCCGCGCGTAGATCCGGTCCTTCACCGATCCGGTCGGCCCGTACCACTCGATCTTCGCGAAGAGCTCGACGTCCGGAGCGACGCGCGCGAGCCGGACGAGCGGCGTCCGCCCGATCGCATCCAGGAGCGAATCGGCCGCTCCTCGGTAACGCTGCCAGTCGCTGGTCATGCCTCGCCCCTCATCCCACGCTGTGCGCCCGTTCGACGTACCCGAGTCGGTGGGAGATCGCGTCGGCCGCCTCCATCGCGAAATGGGCCATGCGCGGCAGATCGATGCCGCGCATCCGGAAGGCTGGCCCGCTCACCGACAGCGCGGCCACCACGCGGCCGTCGGCCTGGCGCACCGGCGCCGCGACCGCGTTCAGGCCCTCCTCCAGCTCCTCGATCGTCTGCGCGTACCCCGTCCGAACGACCTCCTCGAGCTGAGTTCGAAGCACCGCGGGATCGACGATCGTCCGGTCGGCCAACCGCTCGAGCGGTTCGGCGAGATGACGTTCGCGATCCTCGCGTGGCTCGAACGCCAGCAGCACCTTCCCGTTCGAGGTGCAATGCAGCGGTGTCCTTCGTCCGATCCAGCTCACCGCGACCACCGAACGGGTACCCGTGACCTGGTCGATGTACACCACGGAGTCGCCGGAGATGACACCGAGGTTGACCGTCTCGCGAGTCCGCTCGGCGAGGCCCTCCAGGACCGGATGCGCTTCGCGCACGATGTCGAGCCCGGCCATCGCGGCTCCGGCCAAGCGAACCAGGCCGAAGCCAAGGCGGTACTTCTCGTTCACCGGGTCGCGCTCCAACAGCCCGCGCTCGGCAAGCGTCGACACCAACCGCGACGCCGTCGCCTTGTGCACGTCCAGCCGCCGGCCGAGCTCGGAGACGCCCAGCTCGCCGGCTTCGGCGATCAGCTCGAGCGCGGTCACGGCGCGGCGAACCGACCGCAGGTTGCCGCCGTCTTCGTCGCGCACCGTGCAACTCCCGAGGTGAGGCGCAACACTCGACGCTAGGACTGCCAGGCATCGGCTGTCAAGACGAGGTCAGCGCGGCCGCGGGAAGGGCGCGAGCACCCTGAGGTGCGCGCCCCATCCGCCGATCTCGTCGAGCGCGTTCGCGTAGTCGAGCGGCGATGGGAGTCCGAGCGCCGTGTAGGGGTTCGGCTTGCCGTACGCGGTGCGGTCCTGGGGAGCCTCGAAGGTGAGCGTCCACGATGGCGATCCGTTGAACCCCACGAGCGCGCCGTGGTCGGCGAGGCCCTTGCAGATCGCCTTCTGCCACGTGGGGATGGCCAAGGCGTCGATCTGTGTGTGGGAGAGGTCAAGGAAGACGACGTTGCCCATGCTCAGCCGGGTCGTCGCATCCGTCGACACGCACGGCTGCCCTTTCGTTCCCGATCGCTCGTACGGCGCGACGCTGTGGCCTGACAGGCACTTCGCGTGCAACCCGACCGTGTGGTTGACGTATCCGGCGGCAAGTTCCTCGGGGCGGATCGGAAGCATCCCGGTCGGCGGCTCTTCGACCGTATTGAACCCCGACCCGTACGTCTCGAGGCGGAAGGCGTGCCAGGCGCTGATCGTCGCCGCCGAGTCGTCGACGATCGTCTCCCGGAACCGGTACGTGTAACCGTCGACCTGGTCGATGACGTAGATCACCCCGTCGGACAGGGTGGACGGTTGCATCCCGCACGGCGCGTGGATCTGGCGGCCGTCGAGACGTTGCCCGTACGTGATGCTCTTCTCGCGCAGGACGATCCGATAGGGGGGATCCGTCGCTCGCCCGAAGTAGAGCGGGAATCCATAGCCGATGAGTTGCCTGGGTCCCGCCGGTGCCGGGGGCCCGTCCGCGACCAGCGACGAGATGTAGACATCCGACCGTGGATCGACGCTGGTCTTGTCGAGCGGTGCGACCCACGGAGAGGTTTCCGAGAACAGGTGCCAGTCGGGCCCCGGCCACGTGCCGATACCGCACCCGGCTCCCACCGACGTTGCCTCCGGGGCATCGCGCAGCACCCGCTCGGCAAGGGTCGCTCCGATGGCGGCCGCGGCGACGCCGCCGGCGCCGATGAGGAGCGCCCGTCGCGTGATCCGGTCCTTACGTGCCACGGTTGAACACCTGTTGTGCATCGACTGTAGCCGCGCCTCCGCGAACGGGGAGCCCATGGTCGCTGATGGCTTACGATTTCACGTCGTGACCCGGAACCACATCGCTCCGACGCCCGGGGAAGGTCCAGACGCTCGCCCGGCGCTCCACGTCGCCTCCCCCCCGGTTCTCAGGCCGCCTCGGGCAACCAGGGTTCCCCGGATCGTCGCGCTCTTCGTCGGTCTCGCCGGGCTCGTCACCCTGCTGTCGTCCGCGTTCTCCTGGATCCGCGGCAGGACCGAGACCCTCTCCGACGTCCTTCCGCTGTCCGTTCGGTCCGGAGCCACGTCGACCGCCGTCCTGGCCGGATTCGGTCTACTGGTGATCGCCGGGGCACTGGCCCGTCGTCAGCGCCGCGCCTGGTGGATCGCACTCGTCTTGCTCCTCATCGCTGGGATCAGCCACCTCATCAAGGGCCTGGACGTCCCCGAGGCCGGTTTGAGCCTCGGGATGGCCGTCGTGCTCCTGATGGCCAGGCGAGAGTTCGATACTCGCCCGGGGCCCGGATCCGTCCGGCGAGCGGTCGTGGCGCTCCCGGCTCTCGCGCTGGGGGCGTGGGCGTTCGGGATCGTGGCGATCCTCGCCCACTCCGAGGCCATGGTTCCTCGTCCCACGTTCGGTGTGGCCGCCGCCGCTGCCCTTCGGGGCATCGTGGGTCTCTCACTCGGGATCCGGATGGTTGATCTGGCTGGCGGTTGGATCCCCGACGTCCTGCCGCTGCTCGGCGTCGCCATCGTCACGTCGGGCTTCGCCCTCGCCTTCCGACCCGTCGTCGAGGGGCTTCGGAGGAACCCGGGCGACTCGGAGCGAGCCCGCGCGCTGGTCCGACGCTATGGTTCCGACACGCTCGCCTACTTCGCCTTGAGGGAGGACAAGAATTACTTCTTCGAAGGCGAAGCGATGCTCAGCTACCGTTACCTCTGGAACCTCGGCCTGATCTCTGCAGACCCGATCGGCCCGCCCGAGGACGTGCGCCGAGCGATGGAGGCGTTCGTCGACCGCGCGCGGAGCCAGGGCTGGGGCGTCGCGGTGCTGGCCGGCGGACCCGATCTGGCCGACCTCTACGCAGGACTCGGTCTCCAGGGGTTCTATCTCGGCGACGAGGCCATCCTCGATCCTCCGGCCTTCTCCCTCGATGGGCATCGCATCCGCAAGGTCCGGCAGTCATGTCACCGGCTGGAGCGGCTCGGTTACCGCCTGGAGTTCCTGTCCGACGCCGAGGTCGACCCGGATCTCCGTGCCGCGCTGGCGGCGGTGACCCGGTCCTGGCGGGGACGGGCGCCGGATCGCGGCTTCACGATGGCGCTCGGCCGCGAGCCCTCTCCGCATGACCCGGATTGCGTCACTGTGGTCGCGGTCGACCCCGAGGGAACGGCTCAGGGGTACCTGCATCTCGTTCCCTGCTACGGCACGCTGCCCGGCTACAGCCTGGACCAGATGCGGCGACGCCGGGAGACGCCGAACGGGCTCTCCGAATGGATGGTTGCGAGGACGACGCAGGAGCTCGGGCGGCGCGGCGTCGTTCGGTTCTCGTTGAACTTCGCCTTCCTCGGGGCGCTGTTCCGCGAGGAGACGCCCCTCACCTTCCTGCAACGGCTCGAGGTGGCGGTCGCCCGAAGGCTGAACCCCTTCTTCCAGATCGAAAGCCTCCAATGGTTCAACGCGAAGTTCTCCCCGATGTGGTCGCCGCGATACATCTACTCCGAGCCGCCGCTCAGCTTCCCGCGGGTAGCCCTCGCGTACCTCGAATCGGAGGCGTTCCTGCGCCTTCCTCTGATCGGAGCCCGCAGTCGGCTCAGAGGGTTGGCCCCGCGTTGACGGTGTCGTTCGGTCGGCGGGTGATCGCCCTGGCACGAGCCCGAGGGGTTGCCGGGCTCTCGCTCACGATCGCGATGAGCGGAGCGCTGGTCGTGATGTCGGTTCTCAACATGACGCTCCCCGGCCGCCGCCTCGTCGACGCCTGCTGCGTGGTACGAGCGATCGAGCCCATGCACCTCGAGATGGCTCGGCTGACCGGCTCGATCCTCGCTCCCGCCCCGCACCTGCCGCTGTGGGGAGCGGTCCTCCAGGTTGTGGTCGTCGTCGGTATCGCTGAGCTGCTGCTCGGTTGGCGGTGGGTGCTCGTGGCCGGGCTCGCGTGCCATGTGGCCGCCACCCTCGCCGCACGCGGCATGTTCGCCCTGGGACCGCACCACCTCGGAGGGTTCGCGCTGCCTCTGAGCTTGGCCGCGGAGCGTGACACCGGCCCTTCCGCGTTCACGGTCGGTCTTGCAGGTTGGCTCGTGGTTCGTGAACGGCTACGGGGCCTCATCGTCTGGTATGTGCTGGGGCTTGCGATCGCAACGTTCGTCGTCGGAACGAGCCTCGCCGGCGTCGAGCATCTCGCCGCCGCGGGAGTCGGGATGCTCCTCGGACTGGTCAGTCGGGAGTGGTACGGGTTCCTAGCCGGCCGGGCCGCCACCCGAGACCTGGGATCGGATCTGCATGCTGTCTGGGGGTCGCAGACGTTCGCGGAGGCCTCCGAAGGGAACCGTAGCCGCCGATAGTGGCAAGCGGTCAATCAGGGTTGACGAGCCCGCTTCGTCAACGTATGTTGACGGTATGACCGAGGCCACGAAGATCGCGAGCCAGGCGAGCAGCAGCGACCCCAAGGTGGGTCTTCGGGCCGTGGCGGCGCTCCGTCGTCTGGTCGAACAGCTCGAGACCCTCCAGGTCACGAACGCACGGGACCTCGGCTGGTCGTGGCAGGAGATCGCACGGGAGCTCAACGTGAGCAAACAGGCGGTCCACAAGAAACACGCCGGTCGGCGGTTCCTTCCTGGGAGGTAGTTGGCGGTGTTCGAGCATTTCACGGAGCGTGCTCGAGGAGCGGTGGTCTTCGCTCAAGAGGAGGCCCTCGACCTCCATCACCACCACATCGACACCGAGCACCTCCTGTTGGGACTGCTCCGCGAGAGCACAAGTGTGGGGCACAAGGCGCTCGATCGGCTCGGGGTTCGTCTCGACGACGTCCGTTCCGAGGTCGTGCGGGTCGTTGGGGAGGGTCACCCCGTGACGCTCGATGAGGAGGATGCCAGAGCCCTCCGGATCATCGGCATCGACCTCGACGAGGTTCGCCGGCGGGTCGAAGAGACGTTCGGTGAAGGTGCCCTCGACAGGATCGCTTCCGCTCGCCGCCGCCGAGGTCGGAGAAGGGCGTGCGGCCCAACCGTGGGCTCCATGCCCTTCACGTCTCGCGCGAAGAAGGTGCTCGAGCTTGCGTTACGGGAATCGAAGGCACTGCGACACGACTACATCGGGACCGAGCACATCTTGCTCGGCCTGGTTCGAGAGCGGGAAGGCCTCGCGGCAGGGATGCTGGCCGAGAGGCACGTGTCAGACGAGCGGGTTCGTACCGTGGTGAGTGAGCTCCTCTCCGGTAACTGAGCCGTTGCTCGTCAGGACGGAGGCAAGGTCTCGATGACCCGTCCGGCCTGGAGTCCACAGCTCCAGACGTCGATGCCCGGTGGTTCCACCCCGAGCGTCGTGAGCGCGGTGCAGATCTGGCTCCGATGATCGGTCCCGTGGTGGAGTGCCTGCGCGAGCCGGGCGCGCACGCGTCGATCTACGGCAGCGTCGCTCAGACGTGGTGCGCGAACGCATCGTCCAGCGATGAACGGGTCATCCTTGCAACCTAACAAGTGAAGAGGAGACCTTTCAGCCTCGACACTCCCGGGGCTCGCAGGTCACGTCCGAGCAAGTCTGGGAACATCCCTCAGAAGGGGGACGATGCCGAGGGACCGGGAGGGCGGCGTGGAAGAGTCTCTGGAAGCGCGTGAGATCCGTCTGAGCGAACTGGCCGACCGCAAGGGCTACACGCTCGAGAAGCACGGCGCCGGATCACCCATCGGGACGCTGGATTACAGCCTGGTCGAGAAGGAGACGTTCTCGATCGTTGTCGATAGCCATGATGGGCTGGACCGCGTCGAGGTCTTCTTGACCGACATCCCTGAGGATTGATCACCCCGACTGAACGAATATTCGGGATCAGCGGCCGTACCCTGGTAGTGAGGGTGGGTCTAGCGTGCCGAGTACGCGAACGACGGGCGAGTCACACCTCTCCGTTCGCCCGCCTGGCCCGCCCTCCAGACCTCGGCGCCCCCGGCCGGGTTCTGGTTGTCATCACTAAACCGGGAGCTTCTCCCAGACCGATACATGCTTCTCGCTATCGCTCGTGAACGGCTCGCGCCTCCACCCGCCCCATCGCTCGCGCAACATCATCCCGGCGAGTTGAGCCATCAGGTCGTACTCCGAGGGCCACGCGTACCGAAAGGGCATCGAGAAGCTCTCGAGTTTGTCGTCGACGATCTCGAGGTGGTGCGAGATGAGGCCCTGGTTCGCGACGTCGTACTCGTCGATCCCCCAGTAGCGCTCGCGGCCCGAGAAGACGCGGAAGGTTTCGCCGGGTGGAAGCCGCCTGAGCTCCGGGATCATGACCTCGATGATGAAGCACCCACCCGGCCGGAGATGCGCCGCCACATTGCGGAAGCACGCGACCTGCGCCTCCTGCGTCGTCAGGTTCATGATCGTATTGAAGACCACGTAAGCGACGGCGAACGACCCGTCGACCGAGGTCGTCGCGAAATCCCCGATCGTCACGCCGATCTCTTCGCCACCCGGCTTCGCGCGTAGCTTCGCGACCATGGCTTCGGAGAGGTCGATCCCGTGGACCTCCACGCCGCGCTCGGCAAGCGGCAGGGCGATCCGGCCGGTCCCGATCCCAAGCTCGAGCGCGCGTCCGCTGCCGGCAAGCGCTGTGAGGAAGTCGATGATCGGGTCGAGCGCTTCCGGACCGAACAACGCTGCGGCGTCGTCGTCGTATCTCGCGGCGACGCGCTCATCGAAGTAGCCGTCGTCGTGCACACCCGGAATCTACCTTCGTAAACTGCGGCGCGTGAGCGAGGAGCACCTAGGTATCCGCGAGGTGCTCCGCATCCCAGAGATCCGAGCGGCGATGCTCGGGACCTTCGTGATCATGCTGGGATTCGGCATCCTGGCGCCGGTCCTGCCCAACTACGCGCGCAGCTTCGGGGTCGGCTACGACGCAGTCGGCCTGCTGATCTCGGCGTTCTCGTTCGCCCGTCTCGTCGCCGACCCGTTCGTCGGACGCTTCATCGACCGGTACGGCGAACGCGCGATGTCGACCTTGGGCGCGGTGTGGGTAGGCATCTCGTCCATCGCAGCCGGCCTGGCGCCGACGTTCCCGCTGCTCGTGCTCTTCCGCGCCCTGGGCGGGGTGGGATCGGCGCTGTTCTTCGCTGCGCTGCTGTCGTTCCTGCTCCGCTCGATCCCGACCGAACGCACCGGCCGCGTGATGGGCGTCTACTACGCGGCGTTCAACGTCGGCTTCATCGCGGGTGGGCCGCTGGGTGGCCTCATGGCTCGCTGGTTCGGGCTGGCGAGCCCGTTGTACATCTACGCGGGCGCATGTCTGGTCGCGGCCGTCGTGTTCTGGAGGACGCTCCGCGACCCGGTGCGGCACGAGTCGGAGTCGCGTCGCGGCGGGGTCCGGCGTCTGCCTTGGAACCGGCCGTTCATCACGGTGCTGGTCGTGAACGGCGTCTACCTGTGGATCATCGGAGCGGTCTTCCAGACGCTGGTCCCGCTCTTCGGGACGAGCACCTCCATCGGGCTGAGCATCACCGGCGTCGGGTTCGCGCTCGGCGCCGCGACCGCGACCGAGCTCGTCGCGCTCTATCCGGCAGGCAAGGCGAGCGACCGGCGCGGCCGGCGCGGGGTGTTGATCCCGGCGTTCGCGGGGCTGGCGCTCACGACTGCCGTGCTGGGGCAGGTGTCCACGCCGCTCGCGTTCATCGTCGTGCTGGGCGCGCTCGGCGTGGCAAGCGCCTATTCGGGCGTCCCGCCCGCACCGATGCTCTCGGACGTTGCGCCCGAGGAGCTCAAAGGGACGGCGGTCGGTGTGTTCCGATTCGCTGGCGACCTCGGCTTCGTCCTCGGCCCGTTGGTCGCGGGATGGTCGGCCGGCTCGTTCGGGTTCGGGACGGCGTTCATCGTCACGGCGATACCCGCGTTGGTGGCGGTCGGGCTCGTCGCGTCGATCAAGGAAACGATGAAGAGCCGCGGACCGTAGGGTTGCGCGTTCCTGGTTCGCTTCGTATCGTGAAGACAGTCATGGCGACCTACCAGTACATCTGCCTCGCCTGCGAGCACCCGTTCGAGGAGCGCCGACCCATGACCGCGGGACCGGTTGACACAGCGTTGGCATGTCCCTGGTGTGGGAGCGACCGCGTTCGACGACGGTTCTCGTTCTCCGCTGCGACCGGAAAGGCGGCCGGCGCGAGCCAAGGACCGGTCGCCGGTGGCTGCTGCGGCGGTAGCTGCGCCTGCGGCAACTGACTCATCCGAACCAATCCTCGAGGGGCGGACTCGACTCGAGGACCGAGAGATCCCCGGCGAGGATGCTCCGCGCGGCGTCCGCCATAGCGTTGACCGCGATCCACGTGAGGCCGCCACCAACGCTGATCCGCTGCGCTCCCGCGTCGATGATCTCGTTCATCGACATCCCCCTGAGCGCGAGCACGTTGACCGGCTTCGACACCGACTCGCACACGCGCCGGATCTCCTCGCCGGTGCGGAGCCCCGGCGCGAACAGGACGTCTGCCCCGGCGGCCTCGAATGCTTGGAGGCGTGCGATCGTGTCGTTCAGATCAGGGTTGCCGCGGATGTGATTCTCGGCCCGAGCCGTGAGCGTGAACGAGAAGTCGAGACCGTGTGCCGTCTCGGCGGCCGCTGCGAGCCGATCCGCCGCAATGCCGAGCTCGTAGATCCCCTGGCTCGGATCGTTGTCTTCGATCGACGCGCCGACGGCGCCGGCCGCCGCCACGCGCTCGATCGCGTGTGTGACGCGTTCGGGTTCGCGACCGTAGCCGTGCTCGAGATCGATCGAGACGGGCAGATCGATCGCTCGGTCCAGCTCCTCGGCATGCTGGACGACCTGATCGAGCGTGACGTCGCCGTCCAGGCGCCCCTTCGTGAAAGCGAACCCGGAGCTGGTGCTGGCCACCGCCTTGAAGCCGAGCGCCTCCAGGACACGAGCCGAGCCGGCGTCCCACGGATTGGGGATCACGAACGACTCCCCGGAGTGCAACACCCTGAAGGCTTCGCCTTTGCGCTGAGGGTCATGCATGGTCGACCTCGATCACGACCTTCCCGCGCTTGCCCGAAGACATGACTCGATCGAAGGCGGCGCGCGCGTCTTCCAACGGGAACACCGAATCGACGGCCGGACGGAGGACCCCGTCGCTCGCGAGCTTGCTGAGTTCGACCAGCTGTTCGCGCTCCGGCTCGACAACGAAGTAGGTCGCGTGAACACGCGCGGCGATGTCCGGCGACGGTTCCTCGGCGACGGCGACCAGCCGGCCGCCTCCACGGAGCACGTCGGCCGACCGTGCGAGAGCGTCGCCACCCACCGTGTCGAACACGAGGTCGACGGGCTCGATGCTTCCGACGAAGGGCGACGCCGGGTCGAGCACCTGCTCGGCCCCGAACCCACGCGCGAACTCGGCGGCGGCCTCCGATGCGGTACCGATCACGTGTGCGCCGCGCCACGTGGCGAGCTGCGTCGCCAGGTGACCGACACCGCCGGCGGCGCCGAGGATAAGGATCCTCTGGGTCGGTTGCAGCTCTCCGTGCACGAAGAGGCCTTGCCACGCCGTCAGCCCGGCCAGAGGGAGCGCGGCGCTCTCGATGTGGCTCAGCCCGACAGGCTTCGGAGCGAGGAACGCAGCCGGTACGACCGCGTGCTCGGCGGCGACGCCGTCGCGATCGAAGGGCGTCAGGGCGAACACCTCGTCGCCGATGGCGAGACCACCCGCGTCTCCGGTGACCTCCTCGAGGACACCGGAGAGCTCGTACGACACGATCGCCGGCAGGCGGTCGGTGGGCCAGTCGAGCTCGTCGCGGGTGATGGCCGTCGCGTGCACGCGCACGAGCGCCTCGCCGGAGCCGGGTTGCGGAACCTCGATCTCGTCGACGGACAGCGCATCGATGCCACCCGGCGGACGCAAACGCGCGGCTCGCATCATCGGCAGGAGCCGACTTCGGAGGTGAACACAGCAGGAGCCTAGCGGGCCGTCTTCGAGGAGTGTGACCCGCCAAGCTACCGTCGGCGTGATCGCCTCTTGGACTCTCTCGAAATCGGCGGGCATCTCCTGTACGGGCACTGACTCGGGGTCGCCGGCACTCTCCTCGGCAACGTGACCCAGAAGCGTGTCGTGGACTCCTAGAATCGCCGGGATGGGTCCCCGTTCCTCGTTCATCGTGCTCGCGCTGACCCTGCTCTCCACTGCCTGCGGCGGATCGAACTCGGGCGGCTCGAACTTGACGCTCAACACCGGGCCGGCTCCCTGGCCGAACCCCGACAACGTCGCGGCCCGCATCGACGCCGCAGGGCTGCCCTCCTCGTCCACCGAGTCGCTCACCGTGCACTACCACTCGCACGTGGACATCTTCGTGAACGGGAAGCCCGAGCCCGTCGCCTCGAGCATCGGGCGGGAGGACCAGAGCCTGTTCTCGCCGCTCCACACCCATGCCACCAGCGGGTTGATCCACATCGAAGCCCCGGAGGACCAGTACTTCACCGTCGGGATGCTGTTCACGGAGTGGGGCGTGCGGCTGACGAACGACTGCATCGGCGGATACTGCAGCCCGGACACGAAGCTCAAGGCCTACTTGGACGGCACGAGCTCCACCCAACCGATCTCGACCATCATCCTGGCGAAGGGCGAGGAGATCGCGATCGTGATCGGCTCGCCGCCCGCGACTATCCCCTCGAGCTGGGACTGTCTGGCCAACATCGACCCTACGATCGAGAACCCGGCGCAGTGCGCAGACTTCGGCCAGCAGGTCCCGGTGTGAACTTGACTCTCCCCCTTGGGGAGGCCGCACACTCAACGTGTCGAGCCGTTCGGCTCGATGACGAGGGGAGTATGAGGCGTGGAAGAAGTCAGCATCGGCGAGTTCGCTAGGCGCTCACGTCTGTCAGTTAAGGCGCTGCGTCTCTACGACGAACTTGGAGTGCTGGTTCCCGCGCGTGTCGATGAAGCCTCCGGCTATCGCTACTACGACGCCGCGCAGCTCGAAGCGGCGCGCCTCGTCGCGATGTTGCGTCAGCTTGGATTGCCGCTTGCGACGATCAAGGAACTGCTCGTATGCGAGCCGGTTGTCATCGCAGAGCGGATCGCGGCGCACTGGCGGGAGGTCGAGTCCGCACACGACGCGCGCCGCGAGCTCGCCGACTACCTCGTCAACCGACTGAGCGGAAAGAGGTCCGTCATGTACGAGGTCGCTACTCGAGAGATGCCCGAGCGGAGCTTGCTCTGCCTGAAGCGCAATGTCGATGAACAGGGCGCGTGGGCGCTCGGCAAGGAATTCATCGCGATCCTGCGCGAGCGACCGCTACCGAAGATGAACGGGCGAGAAGGCGCGATGTTCACCATCTACTGGGGTGAGGTGAGCGCCGACAGCGACGGCCCCGTTGAGATGTGCAGGCCGGTCCCCGAGTCGGACGCGAAGGCGCTTGCATCGCATTACCCGGAGTTGAGCTTGCGGACCGAACCCGCACATCGCGAAGCCTACGTCGCGATACCGAACGACGCGCTTCCAGCTGGGCCGGGAGGGAACCCGGCCGTGCAGTGGCAGCTCGCGTCGGAGGCATTGGAGGCTTGGGCGGCCGAGCACGGCATCGACCCTGAGAGTCAGGTCCTCAAGCCCGAGGATCTCGGCGTGCGGATCACCTACCTCGCGAGCGAGCCGGTCACTGAGACGAGCGCCCCCTACTGCGACTTCGCCGTGCCGTTTGCCTAAACCGGAGGTCAGCATGGAGTGTGCTGCTCACGAGGTGTCGTTGGAGGGTCGCGTCCACCACTCTGACCTCCAGGTCGCGCAGAATCTGGTCTTCTCTGACGAGGAGGTCACGTGCGCGACGGCATACGTGTTCGAGAGATCAGCAATGAGGAGGGCAACCGCGTGTTGCGGATCGTGAGACCGTCTTCAGGATCGGCGGTGACGTGGCGGGGAGAAGCGATTACGGTCGGCTGCCTCCACGCTCGTCGCCCACCTGTGTCGAGCTTGAGGGATGGTCCTCCCGGAGAGGATGTCCTTCGCGTGGAGGCCGCGACGCCGGTCCTTTGCCTGGACCTCTGTTCGCGGAACGTGGCGAGCGCTCGGCGTATCAGATCCCAACTCCTGTCCGATCCAAGCCGCTGCAAGCCTCGTCTTCTGTCACCGATCCAGCGAGAACGCTCCTCCAGCCGGATGCCTTCCTTTTAGCTATCTACCGACGACGTAGCGGAAAGCGGACCAGCCGAAGGCCATCGAATCCGGCGTCACGCTGATCGTCTTGCCACCGAGTGAAGCGATGTAGCGCCGAACCTCGTCCTCTGGTTGCCCCCACATCTCCATGCGTGGACCATGCCGGAGCCCCGTCAGCTCTCGACGCACGCGCCGGTACGGGACGAGAACGAACGAGGGGGTGATGGACTTGACCCGTTGCTTGAGTCGAGGCCAACCACCCTTCGGGTCGGGAATGGGGAGCGGCGCGCTCGGGAGTTGGAAGACGAAGATCCCTCCCGGCGCCAATACGCGGATCAGTTCGGCCAGGTTCCGCCGTTGATCCTTCGGCTGCATGTGCTGGAGCACGATGTTGGAGTAGATGAAGTCGAAACTCCCATCGTCGAACCGCTCCAGGTCCGACCGGCCGTTCAGGTAGTAGTGGCACGTTGCCGGATGACCGTTGTATCGGTTCGCCAGTTCGATCATGGACGGGGCGATGTCGACTCCCCAAACATCGTCGAACCGGGTGGCAAGGGCTTGGGTGAGCCGGCCCACCCCACAGCCGAAATCGAGGGCGCGATCGTGCTCGAACGTCACCGAGAGCGACTCGACGAATCCCATCACCTCTTCGATCTCTTGCTCTCCGGTCAAGAAGAATTCTTCGGTGTTCCATTTCCCGCCGCGCTTGTCGTCGTTCGTGAGATTCGCCCAGAGAGGGTCGATCTTGCCGAGGGCATCCCAATGCCGCCGGAGACGCTTGATGTTCATCGGTTCAGCCGGTGGTCGGCCACGGCAGTTCGAGCGCATCCAGGAGGTCGAGGTCGCCCGGTGAATGCCCGCACTGGGTGAGGTAATGAGCGAGCTCGCTGCGGTGCTGGGTCCCATGGTTCACGACATGAGCGACGACGAGCCATCGCGGCCTCGTGAAGTCCGGGCGTGTCCCCCACGGCTCGCTCAGCGCCGCATCGTCGAAGGACTCCACGAAGGTTCGCAGGCGCACGTCCTCTTCGAGGCAGAACGCGTGGATGGCCGGGAGGTCGTCGAGCACGAACCCGTGATCCCAAACGTAGGTATCTCCGACGTCGTTCCCGATGCAGAACTCGCGCCAACTCCAGTCCACGTCGACGATGTGTCGGAGCGTTTCGAAGGCGCTGCCGTGGTCCAGGACCTCCGGCCTGCGGAACTCCTCATCCGTCAACCCGGCCGTCGTCGTCAGGATGCGGTCGTTCGCCCAGGCGTGGAATCGCACGAAGGCCAGCAGGCTGTCCCTATCCATCCGCCCATCCTAGGCGCGGCCAGGTATCAGTTCGCCGGGAATTTCGGACCTGCGCAATCCGTGCGCAGGGGAAGCGGGTCGGGCGCTCGCGGCGCCTGCGAGAAGTCGAACGCCGACAGCATCGGCGTCGTCCGGCGATCGCGGTGGGTCAGGAACGGACGGAGGTTCCAGTTGTCCTCCATGAACCGGAGCACGCTCGAGAATTCGCCCTGCTCGTGGCTGACCTTCCCGTCGATCGTGAAGGGGCTGATCACGAGCAGGGGAACACGGAAGCCGAACCCCATCCGGTCGACGTCCGGCGGTGGAACGTGATCGTAGAAGCCGCCGTAGTCGTCCCAGGTGATGAAGATCGCCGTGTCCTTCCAGATCTTCGAGCGCATGATCGCGTCGACGACCTGGGTGGTCCAGCTCTCGCCGTGGCAGAGCGAGTAGTCCGGGTGATCCGACAGCTCGAATCGCGGCGTCACCCACGTCACCGGAGGGAGCTTGTTGGCGGCGATGTCGCCAAGCAACGAGTCGACCGGACGGATGTACCTCGCCCACTGCGCCGGATCGTTCCGGTACCGATCGATCGCGGAGTACGCGGACCAGATGTAGCCGCGTTGTCGCTCAGTGGCGGCGTAGTACGCCCACGGGACGTGCACGCGGTTGAGCAGGTCTCCCTCGGTCCTGAAGTCGAAGCAGGGCGGTACGAGGTCTACGTTACCTTCGGAGTCGTACTGCTCGACCTTCTGTTGGGGCGGCGCGTCGCATCCGAAGGTGTTCGACATCGACTTGGGAGGCCGACGCGGGTTATCGCGAGCTTCGGCGGACTGCGCCGCGATCGTATAGAGGTGGTTCGGGAACGAGGGGCCCCACGCCGAGGAGAAGAAATCGTCGAACAGGACGTTCCGTTGAGCCCAACGCCAGTAGTTCGGTATCTGCGTGCGGTGGAGTTGCGAGTACGCCCACTTCCCGGTCGTCGGCTGGTCGAATCCGTCCATCTTCCCCTGGTCCCACGCCTGGATCGCGCACCGGTAGCAGTGGGGGATGTCGCTGGGCAGGCGTCCGGCCGTTCCACGGATGAGTGGGCGCCGTGTACCCATGTCCATCCCGAACGAGACGCCGTTCGCTCCCGGGAACGTCCCGAAAAGGTTGTCGAACGTTCGATTCTCCTTGACGACGAACACGACGTGCTTGATCGGTGTGCGCGTGGTGAACGCGTTGGCGTTCACGACCCGTGGCACGAGCGGCGCGACCGTCGGGGTGGCTGAGATATCGAGGTGACCGGGCGGCGTTTGGGAGGCTCGGGCTGTGCAGGCCGACAGGACGACGAACGCTATGGCCATGCATGCGGCGGGCCGGCGCACCAACGCCGTTACCGCGGCGCGATGTAGGTCGGCCGACTCAGGCAGGTGATCCAACCGACCAGATCCGAGCCCCCGTGATCGTCTATCGGCGCCATCCGCACAACTCCCAGCGTCACCCTCTGTCCGGCGGAGAGAGGCACCAAGCACTCTCGCCCATCTGCCGACGCAACGTCATACCCGCCGATGAAGTCGCCCGTTCCTTCGTCCTTCAACCCGATGGCCGTCGCATGTGCGTTGACGCCTGTCGTGATCCCCTTGACGACGTCAGGTTCCACACGCTCTCCGCGGCCGCAACTGGTCAACGCCAGTGAGAACAGCAGTGGCAGGATGATCCCAAGGTTGCGCACGGCGCTGATTATGCTCCAACCGTGTACTCAGCGGACAACGTCCATCCTCCTGAGGGTCAAGGAGACGGCTTGATCACGTCGCAGAAGTCGCCGCCGTTCGGAAGAACGCCCGAAGCAGGCGGCATCGGGGAGGGACACGCGACCGCCGGAGCTTGCTTCACGATGAGGTCGGGCGGTGGAGGCTCCACTCTTATGCCGGAGTTGAAGACGCTGTAAGTGAAGCCAACGGAGACATCGTCTCCTGCCAATTGGAAGTGATGCAGCAGCGTATTGATGAATCCGCCGTCGGTCAGGGTGGCTACGCCGCTCGTGGAACCCTCGGCTGGACCATCCGGGGTCGCTGGGAGATCGAAACGATAAAGGTGTCCATCGAGACGGACGTCCTCCGCGTGCTCCAGGAAGCGGAGGGATCCGAGGGTGTCACTCGCTCCGCTGCTACGACCCTCGATCCTCCAGAAGTACCCCGGCCTATTGAGAGCTGTGATGTACACCGTGTCTTCGATGGAGATCGTCTCCCGCGCGTCCTTCCCTGTCCCAAGCCACTCGTGTTCCCGGTCGGGTGCCTGATAGTCGATAGATGCCTTTCCGGAGCTGGAATGAAGTTGAATGGTGGCGTCGACGTGGAAGCTCTGGACACCGAGCGTCTGTTCTGCGGCCGTGCGAAGGGCCACCGCCGCGCTCCCGTTATCCGAGACTGAAGAGGTTGCGGAAGCGCAGCTGATCAGCAAGAGACCAGCAACCACGGTGCGGATGGCGCGACGCATGGAAGCACCATCGTAGGGGCTGGTGCCTGCCTTTACATCGCATCGGATGACGGACAAAGGCAGAGGGGCGATACGGTAGAGACGATGAACGGATGGACGATCCGTCCGGGCCGGCCGGGTGATGGCGCGGGGCTCGCGTCCCTCCACGTGGCTGGAGGCAAGGACTACCTGGAGCTCGATCCGATGAGGTTCCGCATCCCCGATGAAGACGGTCTCGCGGAATGGTTAGACGAGGATCTCGCAACCTCTGGTGGATCCTGGGTCTGCTTCGTGGCCGAAGAAGATGGACGGATCGTCGGGCAGGTCGAGGCCAGATTGCTCCAACCGATGGATTCGGCTCGGTATCAATTGATCCATGCGCTCGGTCAAGTGCGTGGCGAGGTGAACTCGCTCGGCGTGCTGAAGTCACATCGTCGCCGCGGGATCGGCCGTGCCTTGATGCAGCAGGCCGAACGATGGCTCGCGGACCGAGGCGCCGTAGTGATCGAGCTCGATACGCTCGCGAGAAGCCCCGAGAGCGTGCCCTTCTACGAAGCCATCGGGTACCGACCTCGTTCCATCGTCTTCGAACGGAGGACGTGAAGGCGGCACGAGAGAGGACGGGAGAGATGAGGAAGCTGATCGTAAGCACCTTCATGACCCTCGACGGGGTCATGCAGGCCCCGGGCGGACCTGGAGAGGACGACAGTGACGGCTTCGCGCTCGGTGGCTGGTCGGTGAACTATTGGGACGACCAGATGGGGCAGATCATGGGCGAGGCCATGAGCGCTCCGTTCGACCTGCTCCTCGGACGCAGGACGTATGACATCTTCTCCTCGTACTGGCCGCACGCCACAGACAACCCGGGCGCCAAGCCGTTGAACGACGCCACCAAGTACGTCGCTTCACGGAGTCATCGCGAGTTGGAGTGGGGCCCTTCGGTGCTGATCCAGGGAGACGCAGTCGAAGGCATCGCGGCGATCAAGAAGGAAGATGGACCAGAGCTGCAGGTCCATGGCAGCGCGAACCTCATCCAGACGCTCTTGCGCAACAACCTGGTCGACGAGTATCGCCTGTGGAGCTTCCCTCTCACGATCGGGTCAGGGAAACGCCTGTTCTCGGACGGCACGATCCCCGCCGGCCTGAAGCTGATCGACAGCACGGTCTCCACCACTGGAGTGGTGATCGGTACGTATGAGCCGGCAGGCGAGATCGTCACGGGTTCGTTCGCGATGGACTGACCACGAACGCCCGCTACTCCATCGGGGCGAGCACGAACACGGGGATCTGCCGGTCGGTCTTCTTCTGGTACGCCGCGTGATCGGGCCACGCCTCGACCGCTCGGTCCCACCACTCGGTCTTCTCGTCGCCGGCGACCTCTCGAGCCAGGTAGTCGCGCTTGGTCCCGCGGTCCTGCACCTCCACGTGCGGGTTCTTCTTCAGGTTGTGGTACCAGACAGGGTTCTTCGGGGCGCCGCCGAGCGACGCGACCACCGCGTAGACGTGCTGGGCTCGTAGTCACCTTGCAAGGGCACGATCAGATGCTCCCATAGGGGCAGGACCGACGCCCCAACCGGACGCCCAGGATCAGACGCGTTGAGAGGCCATGCCCGGCCTCTGGCGGATGGAGGCTCAGGAGCCTCTACTCGCGGGTGCTTCGCGATGCTCGAGCGAGCGTGCGCCGGGATCGTCGCGAAGTCCGACGAGCTCATACACCTCAACCACCTCCGACTTACCCTTCAGCGCGGGCGCGCCAAGGGATCGGACATCGGCGATGTCCCGGATGAGCTCATACGTTCGTGCTCCGATAACCACGCTCCCCACCGGCGCATACGTTTGAAGCCGAGCGGCGAGGTTCGTCGTGTCGCCGATCGCCGAGAAGTTGCGGATGTCCGCAGCCCCGATGTTGCCAACGAGGGCTGGGCCGCTGTTGATGCCGATCCGAAACTTCGGCCGTCCGGCGGGATCCGGCAGGGACAGAACGGCGCGTTGCATCGCTAGGGCGGCTCGAGCTGCCCGTCGAGCATGGTCAGGCTGGGGGCTGGGGGCGTTGAAGACCGCCATCACGGCGTCGCCCATGAATTGCACCACCGTCCCGCCTTCCTCGAGCACGATCGGCACCGAAACACCGAACGCAGCATTGAGCATCGCCACGACCTCGGCGGGAGAACGGCGCTCCGCGAAGGCCGTGTAGCCGCGCAGATCTGCGAACAGGACCGTCACGTCGACCTCCATCCCGCCAAGCGCCGCCCGCGCCGGGTCTTCGATCAGCGTGCGAGCCACCTCCGGCGAGAGGTACTGGTGGAGGAGGAGATCGACGCGCTCGTGGAGGGCCCGCACCAGCCGTCCCTGTGCATAGGCCGTGCGTTGCGACCGTTCGAGCAGGTAGGCACCCACGCAGCCGGCGACCACGGTCGCCGCGACGAGGAAGAACTGGAGCGCCAGCTGGGACCCGAGGCTGCTGCCTTCCGCTACGCCGAGGAACAGCAGGCAGTAGGCCGTCCCGATCGCTATCGAGCCCACGAATGGGTGACGGGTGACGGCAAAACCGAACACCGCCGTGAGCATCATCCCCGGCATGGCGTACGTCGCGACCGCCCCGGTCGCCTTACAAAGGACGAGGACGGCGCATCCAGCGACGAACTGCTGTCCCAGACCGATCCCGTCACGCCGACGCTGGGTGGTAGCCCAGCGGCTCGCTCCCGCGGTCGTCAGGAGGAACACGGTCATCGTTCCGCAGATCGCCCAAGCGGTCGCGGGTGTCGCGCCGATCGCGGGCGGGCCGATGATCGCCACGACGACCCAGACCATGGCGGCCACGAGACTGGTGGTGCGGGCACGCCGGACTCCCTCGGCCTGATCGGCGTGCTGGTAGGCACGTTCGAGCTCCCGATCGACGAACCGCAGGGTGAAGCGGTCGAACCGATCCCAGCCGTCCGGGAACGCCATCGCCGCAGTCTACGAGTGAGCCGTGCCGTCCCGTCGATCCTCCGCTGACACTCGCTGCGACGAGCCACGCTGACCGCGTCGGCTACCACGCCCGTTGACCGACTCTGTCACCGTCCGGGAGACTGACTGCCTCCCAGCCGAGTGAGTGACCGATGGACGAACGAACCACCTACTGGCGACCCGCCGAGCCGAAGCCCTCCTACGACGTCGTGATCGTGGGTGGCGGCGGGCACGGCCTGTCGACGGCTTACTACTTGGCGAAGAACCACGGCATCACCGACGTCTGCGTGGTCGAGAAAGGGTGGCTCGCGGGCGGCAACATGGCGCGGAACACCACGATCATCCGTTCCAACTACCTCTGGGACGAGTCGGCCGCGATCTACGAGCACTCGCTGAAGCTGTGGGAGGGGCTGGAGAACGAGCTGGGCGCCGACCTGCAGTTCAGCCAGCGGGGCGTGATGAACCTGGCCCACGACCTGGGCGACGTTCGCTCCAGCGTTCGACGGGTCGAGGCGAACCGGTTGAACGGCGTTGACGCCGAATGGCTGACGCCCGAAGAGGTCAAGGCCTTCTGCCCGATCGTGAACATCTCTTCCGACGTCCGGTACCCCGTGCTGGGGGCGACCCTGCAACGGCGCGGCGGCGTCGCTCGACACGACAAGGTGGCGTGGGGATACGCGACCGCCGCCTCGAACCTCGGCGTCGATATCGTCGAGCACTCCGAGGTGACCGGGTTCGTCCGCGGTCCGGGCGGGCGCGTGGAAGGCGTCGAGACCACCCGGGGGACGATCCACGCGAACAGGACCGCCCTGGTGGCCGCGGGACACACGTCGGTGCTCGCGGAGATGGTCGGGCTTCGCCTGCCGCTCCTGTCACATCCCTTGCAGGCGCTGGTGAGCGCGCTCTACGAGCCGATCCTCGACTGCGTCGTGATGTCCAACGCGGTGCACGTGTACGTATCGCAGGCCGACAAGGGGGAGCTGGTGATGGGGGCCGGGATCGACGCGTACAACGGCTACGCGCAACGCGGCTCGTTCCACGTGATCGAACACCAGATGGCGGCGGCGCTCGAGCTGTTCCCCATCTTCGAGCACGCTTCGCTGCTGCGAACGTGGGCAGGCATCGTGGACGTGTGTCCGGACGCTTCGCCGATCATCGGACCCACGCCGATCGAAGGCCTGTACCTGAACTGCGGCTGGGGGACCGGCGGCTTCAAGGCCACGCCAGGGAGTGGATGGGCGTTCGCCGAGTTGATCGCCACCGGCGCGAGCGAGCTCGCGCGTCCGTACGGGCTCGAGCGGTTCACGACCGGCGCGCTGATCGACGAGCACGGAGCCGCGGCGGTCGCGCACTGATGCGCGCGGATGGGATGGCGCACTGATGCGGAAGGACACCGTCCGCCGGTTCGCGCTCACGCTCCCGGAAGCCGAGGAGCGGGAGACGTGGGACACGGCGACGTTCCGGGTGCGGAGCAAGATCTTCATGATGTTCTCCGAGGAAGAGCGGCACGCGTGGGTCAAGAGCACCCACGACGAGCAGCGCGCGCTCGTTGCACAGGACGCCGACACGTTCTTCGTTCCGCCGTACGTGGGACCGAGCGGCTGGGTCGGAGTTGTGATCCATGTGGTCGACCGAGAGGAGATGCAGGAGCTGATCACCGAAGCGTGGCGGCTGACGGCTCCGAAGCGGTTGCTGGCCGCGTTCGACGAGGCGGCGGGCTAGATGCTCCTGGTCCGATGCCCGTGGTGCGGGACGCGCGACGAGATCGAGTTCCGCTACGGGGGCCAGGCCGGACTGACGTATCCCGTGGACCCTGAGGAACTCTCGGACGAGGAGTGGGCCGACTACCTCTTCATGCGCGACAACCCGAAGGGACCGTTCCGGGAACGGTGGTTCCACACGGCGGGATGCCGACGCTGGTTCAACGCGATCCGCGATACGGCGACCCACCGGTTCGTCGCGACGTATCGGTTGGACGAGGAACCGCCGACGTGACCGGACGACGAGTTGACGTCGGCGGCGCGTGGATCGACCGGTCGCGGCCGATCGGGTTCACGTTCGAGGGTCGTGAGCTCACGGGGTTCGAAGGAGACACGCTCGCGAGCGCGCTGTTGGCCAACGGGGTCGACGTCGTCTGCCGCTCGCCGATCCTCGGCCGCCCCCGAGGGATCGTCTCGGCAGGAGTCGAGGAGTCGAGCGCGTTCGTCCAGCTCTCGGAGCCGTGGTTCGAACCGATCGTTGCTGTGACGATGGTCAACCTAGTTGACGGTCTGGTGGCGACCGGCCGGCCGGGCGTTGGCGTTCTGCCCATCGATCCCCTGCCGACGAAGCCGACCGTCCATCGCCATGCACATGTCGAGTTCTTGGTCGTCGGGAGCGGCGAAGGTTGGCACCCAACGGTGGGGGAAGCGGTGCAGCGCGGCGACCGCGTCCTCCTGGTCGAGCGCGAGCCGCGGTTTGCCGCCGCCTCCCCCGACGGCGTGACCGTGCTGACGAACGCCACGGCGCTTGGGCTCTACGACGACGGGTACGCCGTCGTGGACGAACGCGGACCCGAACGCGACACGCTGTGGCACGTGCGCGCCGGTCGCGTGATCCTCGCGACCGGCGCGCACGAGCGCCCGATCGCGTTCGCCGACGACGACCGCCCGGGCGTGATGCTCGCCGGCGCCGTCGCTCGATATATCCGCGACTTCGGGGTCCTCCCGGGTCAGCGCGCCGTCATATTCACGACGAACGACTCGACGCGCGAGGTCGCCCAGACACTGACCGACGCCGGCGCCGAGATCCCCTTCGTTGCCGACGTCCGCCTCGGTTGGGCCGTCGCCGGAACCGAGGGAGAAACGCATGTCGAGGTCGTGCACCTCGTGGGGCCACAGGGCGAGCGGCGCGCCGTCGAAGCCGACCTCGTCGCCGTCTCGGGCGGCTGCAACCCCGCGGCGCAGCTCTTCCGGGCGATCGGCGGTGGTCTCCGCTACGACGAGCCGCTCGCGACCTACGTCCCCGACGAGTCAGGGCCCGACTGGTTGGAGGTCGTCGGAGCGGCCGCTGGGATCGGTCTCCCGCCGTGCGCGGCCTACTGGTACACCCCCGCCGAGGACCTCTCGACGCACTTCGTCGACCTGCAGCGGGACCAGACCGTGCAGGACGTTTTGGACGCCGTCGGCCGAGGCCTTCGGAGCGTCGAGCACGTGAAGCGCGCGACCTACATCGGCACGGCGATCGACCAGGGACGGACGAGCGGTGTACTGACGGCCGAGATCGTGAACGCCGCGCTCGGATGGGAGCTCGGCGCACAGGGACCGACCAACGCGCGCCCGCCATACGTGCCGGTGCCGTTCTCGGTCCTCGCGGGGATGGACCGAGGTCCGACGCTCCTGGATCCGAAACGAACCACCCCGATCCACGCGGCCCACGTGGAGCGCGGCGCGGTCTTCGAGAACGTCGGGCAATGGCTCCGCCCCCGGTACTTCCCCGAGTTCGAGGAAGATATGGAGTCCGCTGTGGCGCGTGAATGCCTCGCGCTGCGCACCGCGGCTGGCGTCCTGGATGCCTCGACCCTCGGCAAGATCGAGGTCGTAGGGCCGGACGCCGCCGTCTTCCTGGACCGGATGTACACGAACCGGATGTCGAACCTCGCCGTCGGCTCCATCCGCTACGGCTTCATGCTGGGCCTCGACGGGATGGTGTTCGACGACGGCGTCGCGATGCGTCTTGCCGATGACCGCTACCTCGTCACCACGACGACGGGCGGTGCGGCGGCCGTCCTGGACCGGTTCGAGGAGTGGCTCCAGACCGAATGGCCCGAGCTGCGCGTGTTCTGCACGAGCGTGACCGAGCAGTGGGCCGTCGTCGCGGTGGGCGGACCCGGCGCCCGCGACATCGTCGCCAGCCTCGGCACCGACGTGGATCTCGCCGCGGAGGCCCTCCCGTGGATGACCTGGCGGGCCGGGACCGTCGCCGGCGTGCCGTGTCGGGTGTGTCGCGTCAGCTTCCACGGTGAGCTCTCCTACGAGCTCCACGTCTCTTCCTGGCACGGACGCCATGTTTGGGACGCGGTGGTCGCGGCCGGCGCCGTGCCGTACGGGACCGAGGCGATGCACGTCCTGCGCGCGGAGAAGGGCTACGTGATCGTTGGGCAGGAGACCGACGGTACGGTCACACCCGACGACCTAGGGATGGGATGGATCGTGAACCCGGCGAAGGGGGATTTCGTCGGCAAGCGGTCGCTCGTCCGGACCGACCCGTTGCGCATGGACCGGAAGCAGCTCGTGGCGCTGCTCCCGCACGACCCCGCGGCGCTGGTGGTCGAAGGCGCGCAGCTGGTCGGTTCGGCCGATCTCCCGAAGCCTCCCGTGCCGATGCTGGGCCACGTCACCTCGAGCTACCGGAGCACGATCCTCGGACGGACCTTCGCGCTCGCGATGTTGAAGGACGGGCGCGCGATGCATGGCGGGACGGTCTGGGCCGCCTCGAACGGAGCCACGATCGCGTGCGAGGTCGCGAGCGCCGTCGTCTACGACGCGGAGGACCGCAGACGTGACGGCTGACGTACGAGCTCGCTCGCCCTTGGCCGACCGCGTCGCCGAGCTCGCGACGATCGGCGGCGAGCTGGTGCCCTTCTTGGCGCAGGTGGATCTTCGGGTCGACCCCGCGTACGCCGGCCTCGCTCCGTATCCGCTGCCGCTCGAGCCGGATACGGCCGTCGACGACGGTCGCCGCGCCGCGCTCTGGCTGGGGCCGGACGAGTGGCTGATCCTGGGGCCGCCGGGGGGCGAGGCGGAGATCGTCGGCGAGCTCGAGGGCGCGTTCGCAAGCATCGACCGGTCGGTGGTCGACGTGTCGGCGAACCGGGTCGCGATCGAACTCAACGGACCTGGACGCTTCGATCTCCTGGCGCATCTGTGCCCATTGGACCTCGACCCGCGCGTTTGGACCGCCCGCCGGTGCGCGCAGACGCTCCTCGGCCGAGCGCAGGTGATCCTGCAGGAACGAACGGATGCGACCGGGATCTTGGTCCGGCCCTCGTTCACGGACTACCTCGTCGATCTCCTGCTCGCGGTCCACGGGGCGGTGGGCGGCGTGGGAGCATGAGCGCCGTGGACGTCGACCGCCTCGCCAAGCTGCCGCTGTTCGGCGAGCTCGACGCCTACGACCTCGGTCAGCTCGCCGGCTGGCTGGTGGACGTCGAGCTCCGCGAGGGTGAACCCCTGATGGAACAGGGCGCGATGCCCGACATGCTCTTCGTGCTGGAGACCGGCACGGTCGACGTGCTCCGGGACGGCGAGCGGGTCGCCTCGCTCGGACCGGGCCAGGTCGTCGGCGAGATCAGCCTGATCGAGCCCCAGCGCCGGACCGCCACGGTGCGTGCCACGTCGGACGTCCGCGCCGTCGCCCTGCCGCTGGAGCGCCTGGAGCAGCTCGAGGGCGAGATGCCCGAGATCGCGCGGAAGCTTCGGTGGATCGCGAGCAAGCGGCTCGAGGAGCTCGGCGGCTGAAGCGGAGCTTCAGCCGCCGAGCTCCTCGAGCATCCGGCGCTGCCAGGCCGCCGTCTGCCCCACCTGGTTGAACGTGAAGACGTGCAGGACCCGGACGTCGGCGACCGGATCGGCCACCATCGGCGCCAACCGTTCGAGGAACGCGTCGGGACCGAACGATCCACCGCGGACCAGGTGACCGATCAGCTGCTTGTTCTTCTTCAGGTACCGCGCCGAATCGGAGACCCCGATCCGGGCGGCGACCCGCATCAGCTTCGGGAGGTCCGCGACGCCGGGAACGCCCAGGTGCAGCGGCAGAGCGATCCCGGCGTCGCGGACCTCCCCAACCCACCGCGTCACCGCGGCCGGGTTGAAGCTCATCTGCGAGGTCATCGCGTTCGCGTACCGCTGCTTCTCGCGGAGCACCTCGAGCAGGCGCTCGTCGGAGATGTCGGGGTGGCCCTCCGGATAGCATGGCACGCCGATCTCCTCGAAGGGGTGGCCCAGCTCGTCCATCGCGCGCAGCAGCATCAACCCGTCGTGCAGCTCGCCACGGTCCCTCGTGTCGCCACCCACGACGAAGGCCTTGCGGAGGCCGATCGCCCGAGCCCGCTCGAGCAACTGGGCCAGATGCGCGCGATCGCGGAGCATGTGCGCCGAGATGTGTGGCGTCACGTCGTGACCCAGCGCCGCGACCGCCTCGGCCAGGTCGAACGTCGCCTCGATCCCGTGGCTCGGCGAGGCGGTCACCGTCACCTGCGACCCGGGCGGCAGCGCCGCGGCGCCCTCGAGCGCGCTCGCGAGCGGGATCAGCTCGTACCGGGCGTCGGCAACGAGCGACTTCAGCGCCGCCCGTTGCTCCTCGGTCAGGCCGGACGCCCGCCGCCGCTTCCAGAACCGCCAGCTCATGTGCTTTGCTCCTCACGGCATCGTGCCGCACGTCTCATCGACGGCTCACGAGCATGACTGAACCACCGGTCACAACGTGAGCCGGAGCATCCAGCCGGGGTGACCGGCGATCAGCCCTTCGGGATCTCCTTCGTCGGATCCCAGTGCGGCATCGACACGACGGTCGCTCCGACCTTCCCGGAGACCGGCGTCTCGACCTGAAGCTCGGTGCCGAGCTCCGTGTGCTCGATCGGCAGCATCCCGAACCCGATATTCTTCTCGAGCCGCGGCGAGAAGCAGGCCGACGTCACGCGACCGGCCTCCGTACCGCCCACGGACACCGGGAAGAAGTCGAGCATCTCGTTGTCGATGTACGAGCCGAGCGGCGCGCCCTCGATGTCCACACCCACGAGCTTCTGCGAGACGCCCTCGGCCTTGATCCGCTTCAGGGCTTCCTTGCCCATGAAGTCGGCTTCCTGGTCCAGGTCCACCATCCACGTGTAGTGGTAGCCGACCTCGAAGGGGTTGTTCTCGTACCACATGTCCGCACCGAAGGCGAGGATGCCTCCTTCGATCCGACGGATGTGGCACGGCCCGATCACTTCGAGCCCGTGCGGCTTCCCGGCTTCGAGCACCGTGTCCCACAGCTTGACGCCCTGCTTCGACGCGTCGCGGAGGTAGATCTCGTAGCCGACCTCCCCCGTGTAGCCGGTCCGCGACACGACGACCGACATCCCGTTGAGGTCCGCCTTCATCAGGCCGTAGTAAGGGACGTCCAGGATCCGGTCGCCGAAGAGCTCGGTCAGGACCTTCTTCGCGTTCGGCCCCTGGATCTGGACCGGCGCGACGTCGATCTCTTGCACGGTCACGTCCATCCCCTTCGCGGCCGCGATCCCCATCGCGTACAGGTTGACGTCCGAGTCGGCGAGGGAGAGCCAGAACTCGTCCTCCTCGACGCGGAGCAGCACGGGGTCGTTCAGGATCCCGCCATCCGGGCTCGTGATGAACACGTACTTGGCCTGGTCGACCGCGCACTTGTTGAGGTCGCGCGGCACGATCATGTTCGTCAGGTCGAACGCGTCGCGACCCTTGATCTGGATCTGCTTCTCGACGCCCACGTCCCAGAGCGTCACGCCGTTCACCAGGTTCCAGTACTCGGCGACGGGATCGCCGTAGTGCCGCGGGTGGTACGTGTGGTTGTAGACGCTGTAGCGCGCGACGCCGTGGCGGCGCGACGCGTAGAAGTACGGCGACTTGCGGATCCTCGTGTAGAGCAGGATCCCGGGATCGTCGTTCACGGTCACGGGTGCAACTCCTTTCCGTTCGTTCCTCAGGCCCGAAGGCGCTCGCCCGCGGGGTCCCACAGCGGCTCGGCGGTGACGGTCGCCTCGAGCCGGTCTCCGAAGTACTCGATCTCGACCGGAGTGCCCTCGTTCGCGAGCTCGACCGGCAGGTACCCGTAGACGATCCCTCGGCCGATCGAATACCCGTAGTTGGCGCTGGTGACGTAGCTCACGACGCCGCCGTCGGCCCAGATCGGCTCCTTGCCCATCACGACCACGTCGGGGTCGGCCAGCGTGATGCACGCGAGTTTCTCGGCCGGGCCGCGCTCCTGCTTCGCGCGGAGCGCGTCGCGACCCTGGAAGTCCTTGTCCATCTTCACCGCGAAGCCGAGACCGGCCTCGAAGGGATCGTGCTCCGTCGACAGGTCCTGGCCCCAGAGCCGGAAGCCCTTCTCCAGACGCAGGGAATCGAACGCGCCCAGACCACCCGCGATCAGCCCGTGCTCGACGCCGGCCTCCCACACCAGGTCCCAGACGCGCGCGCCCATCTCGATCGGACCGTAGAGCTCCCACCCGAGCTCGCCGACGTAGCTGATCCGCTGCGTGAACGCGGGCACTTCGCCGATCGCCAGCTCCCGCATCGTCATGTACGGGAACACCTCGTTCGCGAGGTCGGCGTCGGTGACGGCCGCGAGGACGTCACGCGCACGCGGTCCCCAGAGCCCCAGGCAGAACCGGTGGTCGGTCATGTTCGCGATCGACACGCGCTCGTCGTCGCGGAGCTGGCGCCGGAGCCATGCGAGGTCGTGCATGCCCGAGCCGCCGCCGGTCACGACCATGAACGACTCCTCGCCGGCGCGCGTGACGGTCAGGTCGCAGCGGATCCCGCCCGACGGGGTGAGCATCGCCGTGTAGATCACGGTCCCGGGGCGGCGGTCGATCCGGTTCGCGCAGACGCGTTCGAGGAACGCGAGGGCGTCCGGTCCCTCGACGTCGAGCTTGACGTACGGGGTCAGGTCGAAGAGCGTCGCGCGCTCGCGGGTCGCCAGATGCTCGGCGCCGACCGCCGGCGACCAGTTCTGCGCCGGCCAGCCCGTCCTCGACTCCCACGAGGCCCCGCTCAGGACCTTGTTCGCGTCGAACCACTGCGGGCGCTCCCAGCCCGCGCCCGTGAAGAACTCCGCGCCGAGCTCGACGTGCCGTTGATGGAACGGCGTCAGCCGGAGTCCACGCGGGCGCGCCGGCTGCTGGAGGGGGTGCAGGATGTCGTAGACCTCGCGGTACTGTTGCTTCCCGCGTTCGAGCACATAGGGCGGGGTCGTCTGGAACGGGTAGAAACGGTTGGCGTCGGCCTCCGCCAGGTCGTAGGTGGACTCGCCCGTGGCCATCCACTCGGCCACCTGCCGGCCCATCCCCCCCGCGTGCGTGACCCAGACGGCCTCGCAGATCCATACGCCGCGGACCCGCGCGCTCTCCCCCACGATCGAGCCGGCGTCGGGCGTGAACGAGAACATCCCGTTGAGCGACCGGCCTGGGTCCGCGGGGTGCATCGTGCCGGCGAGCGCCGGAAGGAGCCGCGCGGCCTCGGCCTCCGCGCCGTCGAAGTCGCGCCGGGTGAACGGCATCAACGCCGGCTGGAGCCTGCCGCCGGGCGCGGGGAGCTCGGACTGCAGGGTCGCGATCGGCTCGTGGTGGTAGCTCCCCACACCGTAGTGGTCCTCTCGTTGCCGGAAGTACATCGCGAAATCTTGATGGCGCATGATCGGGTGGACGATCTCGCGTGACTCACCGGCGAGCACTTCGACCGGGTCGGTCCACACGAGCTGGTGCTGGACCGCGAGCAGTGGTATCGGGACCCCCGCCAGGGCCCCCACCGTCGGCCCCCAGATGCCCGCGCAGATCAGCACGCGCTCGCACTCGATCCGTCCGCGGTCGGTGATCACCGCGCGGACGCGCCCACCGGAGACGTCGAACCCGGTGACCGCGACCTCGCCTTCGAACGCGACGCCGTTCCCCCCGGCGCGGCGAGCGAGTGCGGTCGCGATCCGGACCCCTTTCGCGATCCCGTCGGATCCGACGAGGTACGAGCCCAGGATCGTCGAGGGGTCGAGCAGCGGGATCCGCTCGGCTGTCTGCTCAGGGGTGAGCAGCTCGGTGTCCTCGATCCCGTACGAGCGCGCCCACCCGCGGCGGCGGTGAAGCTCGGCCATCCGCGCCTCGCTCGTGGCGACCTCGATCCCGCCGACCCCGTACCAGCACGGCTCGCCGTCGACGTCCAGCTCCCCGTAGAGCCGGACGGAGTCCTGCGCGATCCGGCACATCGTGCGGGACCCGTTCGTCTGGAAGGCCAGCCCGGGCGCGTGCGACGTCGACCCACCGGTCTCGAAGAGCGGTCCGCGGTCGATCACGAGGACGTCGGACTGGCCCAGCTCGGCCAGGTGGTAGGCCGCCGAGGCGCCGACGATGCCGGCACCCACGATCACCGTCTGCGCGCGATCCCGCATGGAGGCTTCGATGCTATCGACGCGGGTTGCGCCTGCAACGCGGTCGTTGCGCCATCAACAACTCAGCCCAGATCGACCACGATCGTCTTGAGCTCGGTGAGGCGCTCCATCGAGAACCGGCCGCCGACCCGCCCGATGCCGCTCCGGGAGCCAGCGCCGCCGCCGAACGGCAGGTGCGATTCCCAGTAGTTCGTCCCCTCGTTCACGTTCACCCATCCGGTCCGAACCGCCTCGGCGAAGCGGAGCCCGCGGCCCAGATCGCGCGTGAAGATCGCGGAGAGCAGCCCGTACTCGGAGGCGTTCACCAGATCGATCGCCTCCTGCTCGCTCCGGATCGCGGTGACCGGCGCGACGGGACCGAACGTCTCCTCCCGCGCGATCGCCATGTCGTCGGTCACGCCGTCCAGCACGGTGGGCTCGAAGAAGAGATCGCTGCCGTGGTGCGGGGCGCGTTTGCCCCCGGTCACGAGGACGGCGCCGCGTTCGATCGCGTCGGCGACGTGACGCTCGGTCTTGGCGGCGGTCGGCTCGTTGTTCACCGGGCCCATCGTCGTGGCGTCGTCGAACGGGTCCCCCAGGTGGATCTCCCGCTCGATCGCCGCGGTGAGCAGACCGAGGTAGGCGTCCCGAACGTCTTCGTGGATGAGGATCCGCTCGCCGGCGGTGCACGACTGTCCCGCGTTCAGGAAGCACGCGACGAGCGTCCCCGCGACCGCCCGGTCGAGGTCGGCATCCTCCATCACGACGAGCGGCCCGTTCCCGCCCATCTCCAGCAAGAGCTCCTTGCCGGCCGCGCGGGCGGCGACCGTGTGACCCGTGGCGATCGAGCCGATGAACCCGACCGCCTGCGTGCCAGGGTGCGCGGCCAGCTCGTCGCCGACGACCGGCCCGGGTCCCGTCACCATGTTCACGACCCCCGGCGGCAGATCGGCGTCCTCCAAACACCCGGCGAACCGGGCCGCGCAGACGCTGGTGGTCGGGGCCGGCGCCCAGACGACGGCGTTGCCGTACGCGATCGCCGGCGCCAGGATCTCACCCGGCATCGTGTACGGCCAGTTCCACGGGCTGATGAGCGAGACGACTCCGCGCGGCACCCGCTCCAGCAGGACGCGCTTGTTCGTATCGACCGAGGGCGGCAACAGCCCCTCGGCGCGCGTCGCATCCGCGGCCGCCATCTCGAAGTACGCGATCAGCTCGTCGACCTCGTCGAACGCCTCCGCCCGCCTGGGCTTGCCCTGATCGAGCGCCAAGGTGTCGGCAAGGGCGTCGCGGCGTCGATCGATCGATGCCGCGACACGGCGCATCGCGGCCGCGCGGTCGAAGGCCGAGCTGCGCGCCCAGGTCGGCGCGGCCGCGGTCGCCGCGCTGATCGCGCGCCGAGCATCGGTGCGCGATCCTTCGGCGACTGCGGCGATCACCTCGCCGGTCGAGGGACTGGTGGCGGCGAAGGTCGCGCCTCCTTCGGCGTCGGCCCAGTCGCCCCCGATCCACAGCTTCACCTGCTCGCTCATGTGCCGTCTCCGATCAGCCGGATGTGTGTTGGTATCCCCGCAGCCGGCCTCCCTGGATCGCCACGATCCATCCTTGGAGCGCTCCCTGGACGTACTCGCTGCCGGGGTTGAACGACTGGGTGCGCCCGATCCGGAAGCGGCCGCCCGATTCGTGGATGTGGCCGTGCAAACCGACCAAGGGCTGCTGGGCTTTGATGGCGTCGCGAACCGACTGGCTTCCTCCGGCCGTGGTCAGGAACCGCCCGCCCTCCCGCACCGGCTGCGGCAGCTCGCTGCCCGGCTTCCACTCCAGCTTCAGACAGGTGTCGATCGGCGTGTCCTTCGGTGGGCAGTGGAAGTTGAAGACGCAGCGGGATAGATCCCGGACCTTTGCTAGCTCCGCATCGATCGTCGTCGCGATCTCTGCTTCGCTGGCTTCGCGCGGCGTGTCCCACGGCGTCACCGTCGACAGCCCGACCGTGATCATCGTGTGTTCGTCGTCCAGCTCGATCAGCCGGCCCTCGCACGCGATCACGCGCTCGCCATCGTGCTCATCGAGCGCTTCCAAGACCGACGGCTCGTCGTCGTTGCCGCCGGTGAGGTACATCGTGACGCCCGTCCCCGCGAGCCGTTCCTCCGCCAGATCGAGCCATGCCTCGAGCCGAGCCTTCGCGAGCTCCTGGAAGAGCCCGAGACGTGCCAGCGGGTCGTCTTTCAGCGTGGTGTACTCGTCGCGCTCCATCACCTTCCAGTAGAAGCCCTGTCGCTCGACGGACCGGATGAACGCGGCTCGGCCGTCTTCCTCGAACTCCTGGTCCAGGCCGTCCAGACGCGCGAGGTAGTGGTCATCGGTTCGCACGATGGGCACCAGGGCCTTGCCCATGATGTCGCCGCCGAACACGAGCACCTCGGTCCCGTAGAACCTGGCGGCGTTGACGAACTTCCGGAAGGTCGGCTCCGAGCCGTGCAGATCGGCCGCGAAGAACAAACGGGTCGGTCGCCCTTTGCTCCGGTGCATGCCCGACTCCTCACTCCGGAGACGAACCGGGAGCGGCCGACCGGCCGCTCCCGGCGCACCCGATCCTCGTCCGAACTACTCGACCGGGATCTCCTGGTAGATCGCCTTGAGCTCGATCCCCTGGCTCTTCCGGTAGAACTTCGCGATCAGGTAGATCACGAGCGCAAGCAGGTACATGCCGCCCATGAAGTACAGCGACTTCGGCACGTTGATCGCATACAGGTTGCTGGAGTCGGAGTTGAACGGCGGCCACAGCCACTTGTACAGGTTGAACCCCAGGAACAGCGCCGTCAGGAACCCGGAGATCGAGATCAACGGGATCCCCGCCACCTTGTACCGCGCGATCGCAGAGTTCTCGTAGAGGTGCTTCTTCCTCCACGGCAGGATCGTCGCTGCGATCGCCGTCCCGAAGAAAGTCACCGCGATCACGAGGGTCGCGTCCAGGATGAACGTCCGGAACGTGAGCCAGTAGGCGTAGAACGCGCTCACGATGAGCGATGGCACCAGCATCAGCACCAGCGCCATCACGGGCACGTGCCGCTTCTCGGAGACGTCGGCCACCCTCTCAGGAAGGATCCTGTCGAACGCCGCGGCGAAGATCACCCGGGTGGACGAGAGGAACAGCGTCCCTGCCCATCCCAGGAACCACGCCCCGAACAGGAGCACGATGATCGCCGAGACCAGCGAGTTCTTGAAGAAGAAGCCCACCATCAACGGCGGATACGTCCAGACCTTGGCTGGTCCGGGGTCGGTCGTATAGCCGTAGAAGTAGTTGATGAAGTTCACGTTTCCGGCGTTGAAGAAGTTCCACCCGAAGAACTTGGACGCGAGCAGCAGGAACACGACGGCGACCGCGATCGTGACCCACAGGCCGTACATCATCCCGCTCATGACACGCTTGAAGTCGCTCGCGCCGCGGACCTCTCCGTACAGCGTCGCCCCCCAGTTCGGCCACAGGATCCAGAAGCACAGGAACGGGATCAACAGCAAGCTGTCACCCAGGAATGGGGAGAAGCCGATCTTCGCCGGAAGGGCGGAGGCGCCACCGGCCAGATCGATCGTCGCCTGGTACGCGCCGGGGGCGGCGCCGAACAGGCGGGTCGATTCGGAGTCGAACGAGCTCTGGAATCCCGCTCGAGAGCCGAGCAGCATCACGAGCATGATGAACGCGAGCGCCCCCATCCCCAGGTAGAAGCAGTACTTCTGGACCTTCGCGTAGCCCTCCATCCCGAGCGAGACCAGGAACCCGGCCAGGAGCGCCGTGACGATGCAGACGACGAACAAGCCGTTCTTGGTCCCCAGCCACGTGAGCATCCCGTTCCACTTGAACACCGCGGCTAACGGTTGGAGGACCTCGACGTTGAGGATCGTCGCGTAGACCGGCGTCCAGTACCACAGGATGAACCACCACCCCGTGACGGCCAGCACGAACGCGACACCCCCGCCGAGGACACGGCTCTGCCACACGTAGTCGCCGCCCGCGCGCGGCATCACCGAGATGAGCCCCGCGTAGGTGACCACGAGGAACGTGACGAAGATCCCCGAGACGAGGAGCGCGGGGAGCACCTGTCCGGTGGGCACGTACCCGAGGACCGCGAGCGCGAAGAAGAGCCCCAGCGTCACGAAGTTGACCGACATGAAGGAGTAGAGGAACGCGTCGAACTTCGACCACCCCTTCACCAGCCCCGTCGCTTTGCGCAGGAACAGGGTCGGACCTTCGCCGGTTACCGTTGCCATCTTCACCCCTCCCCAGGGTCGAACGGCCGGTCAGCCGTTCACCAGTTGGTAGTTCTTGACCTTCCGCTTCTTCATGTCGATGTTGACGACCGCCGCCTGCAGGATGCCCTCTTCGTAGGAACTGCCGGGGTTCAGCGCCAGCGTCGACCCGATCCGTGCCGCGCCCTTGCTCTCGTGGATGTGCCCATGCAGCGAGAGAAGCGGCTGGAACGACTTGACGGCGTCCCGGACCGAGGTGGAACCGACGGGTCGCAGCGCCTGCCCACCCGACTTGTATGTGAGGTCCTCGTTCAGGGCAGGGGCGTTGTCGAGCTTCGATCCGTAGGGGGGAGCGTGGAAGTTGAAGATGGTGGTCGAGGGGTCCGTGACGGCCGTGAGCGCTCTCTGGATCCGTACCGCCAGCTCCGGCTCTTCTTCTTCGCGGAACGTGTGCCAGGGCGTGGGGTTCGTCCATCCCATCGAAACCATCGTGAATCCATCGAGGTCGATCGGGTGATCCTCGTCGCCGGTCTCCACCAGGGTCGCATGCGCGAGCTGGTCGTCGATCTCGAACATGTCGTCGTTCGCGGGACAGGCGATCACGCGGATGCCCTTCCCGGCCAGCTTGTCCTCCGCCATGTCGAGCCAGCGGGCGGTGCCGTCGAGCATGACCTCCTTGAAGCGCTTGTCGACGAGGTCCGCGTCCTCCTGCATCGCGCGATATTCCTCGTCGGAAACGCGGATCGGGTAGTACCCGCGGTTCATGACCCGCGTCTCGAACTCCTGGAGCTCTGCCTCGGTCTGGAGCGTGTCACGGTGGTCCTGGAGGGAGGCCTCCCAGGAGCCGTCCGCATGTTGGACGATCGGCACCATCGCCTTGCCGGTCACGTCGCCGCCGAGGATCACGACGTCGGCTTTGTAGAACGCCCCCGCGTTCAGGAACTTCTTCCAGCAGATCTCCGAACCATGGAGATCGGTCACGAAGAAGATCTTCACCGTCGGCATCTTCCGCCCGCCGGGCGAGTTGGCGCAAGCCAGCGGTTGCGTCGCACGCAACCTTGGCCTAGTGGCCCACCTCCTCGGGGAGCTCGTACCACCGGACCCGGTCCCCCACCTTCGCCCTGAGCTTCCACTTCATCCCTTTCGGCACTTCGTCGCAGAACGCCCGAAGGCTCAGCGACTGCTCCGCGGGGTCGAACTTCCGACCCTCGGGCAGCAGATCGCGGTGCTCGCCTGCGGCGAGCACCGCGATCTTGTCGAGGTTCATCGTCACGGTCCTCCACCATCCCCAGTCGGTCGCGACGAGCTCACCGATGCGACCCGTCCCGATCGTGCCCGCCTCGTCGCCCTGCTTGACCTCGAACGCGCTGAGCAGGTGGAGGAGGTCGTGGACATCCTTCGCGTTCAGCTCCACGATCTGAAGCTTCGTCAGGAGGAGATCCGCGACGTCGAGGGTGTCCGGGAGCCGGTCGATCCGATCGCGGAACTCCAGCACGTGACACATGTTGAGCCGGTCCATGATCACGTCGACCGAGGTCATCCCGTCGGCCGTCGTGAAGTACATCTGGCGATCCCCGTGCAGGGTGTTGAACCGGGCGTCACCCAGGAATCCCTTGTCCCCGAAGTACTCGATCACGGCCTTCTTCGCGGATGACACGCACGCGAAGTCCATGTCCTGATCGTTCCGCGCCCGGTGCGGGAACAGGGGGCAGAGGACGCGCACCGCCTGACCTCCGAGGAGCTTCAGCGGGATCCCGCGGGCGTTCGCCTCCCGCACGACCTGTATGGACTCATCGAAGGCGTCCCGCTCGGGAAGCTCCATGGACGGAGCTTACGCTCCGCTCACACCGAACGGATGCCCGTTGCGCCCGGGGCCCAAACGCCGTCGAGCAAGCGGGCGCCGGGTGGTGCAGACTCCGTGGCGGACGTGACCGCGAGACGCTACGACTTCGTCATCGTCGGCGGCGGGTCGGCCGGAAGCGTGTTGGCCAACCGCCTGTCGTCGGACGCCTCCAACAGCGTCCTCGTCCTCGAGGCCGGCCGCCCCGACCGCAGCTGGGACATCTTCATCCAGATGCCCGCCGCGCTCACGTTCCCGATCGGGAGCCGGTTCTACGACTGGCAATACGAGTCGGAGCCCGAGCCCCACATGGGCGGCCGGCGGATCTACCACGCGCGCGGCAAGGTGCTCGGGGGCTCCAGCAGCATCAACGGGATGATCTTCCAGCGCGGTAACCCGCTGGATTACGAACGCTGGGCGGCGGCGCCCGGGATGGAGGCGTGGGACTACGCGCACTGCCTGCCGTACTTCAAGCGGATGGAGACGTGCCTGGCGGCCGAGCGCGACGACCCGTTCCGCGGACACGCCGGGCCGTTGGTCCTCGAACGCGGGCCCGCGACCAACCCTTTGTTCGGCGCGTTCTTCGAGGCGGTGCAGCAGGCGGGTCTCAGCCTCACGGACGACGTCAACGGCTACCGGCAGGAGGGCTTCGCCGCCTTCGATCGCAACGTGCACGACGGGCGCCGCCTGTCGGCCGCGCGCGCCTACCTCCACCCGGTGATGCATCGGCCCAATCTCGACGTGATCACGCGCGCGTTCGTCACGCGGATCCTCTTCGACGGGAACCGGGCGACTGGCGTCGAGTACATCCATCGAGGAACGCCGTATCGGATCCAGGCCGGCGAGGTTCTGCTCTGCGGGGGAGCGATCAACTCGCCGCAGACGTTGCAGCTGTCGGGGGTCGGCAACGCCGACGACTTGAAGGCGCTCGAGATCGAGGTCGTGCAGGACGTGCCGGGCGTCGGCGAGAACCTCCAGGATCACCTGGAGGTGTACGTCCAGCACGCGTGCACGCAGCCGGTCTCGGTCGCGCCCTACCTCCGCTGGCGGAACCGGCCGTGGGTCGGTCTCGAGTGGCTCCTGTTCCGGCGGGGTCCGGGGGCGACGAACCACTTCGAAGGGGGCGGGTTCGCGCGGAGCAACGACGACGTCGCGTATCCGAACCTGATGTTCCACTTCCTCCCGATCGCCGTGCGCTACGACGGTTCCGCGCCGGCGAGCGACCATGGATACCAGGTCCACATCGGCCCCATGAACTCGGATGCGCGAGGCACGGTGGCGATCACGGACACCGACCCGCGGACGCACCCGGCGCTCCGGTTCAACTACCTATCGACCGACCAGGACCGGCGAGAGTGGGTGGAGGCGATCCGACTCGTGCGACGGATCCTGGGCCAGCCCGCGTTCGATCCGTTCGAAGGCGGCGAGCTCTCGCCGGGCACCGCGGTCGAGACCGACGAAGAGATCCTGGCGTGGGTGGCCCGGGACGGCGAGACCGCGCTGCACCCATCGTGCACCTGCACGATGGGGGACGCCGCCGATCCGACCGCGGTCGTAGATCCGGGGTCGTTGCGCGTCCACGGCATCGACGGCCTCCGCGTCGTCGATGCGTCCGTGTTCCCCTCCATCACGAACGGCAACATCTACGCGCCCGTGATGATGGTGGCCGAGAAGGCGGCGGACCTGGTCCTCGGCAACACGCCGTCGCCGCCCGAGCCGGTCCCCTTCTACCGTCACGCTCCGGCGTGACCGGTCAGGCCAGACCGAGCAGGACGAGCCCGGCCGCCACGAGGCCCACCCCCACGTACTGGTTCGGCACTGGACGCTCGCCGAGGTAGGCGACCGAGAGCCCGACCGCGATCAACGGGAACACCGCGGAAGCGACCAGGACGATCGAGACAAGCCCGAACTCGGTCCCGATCGAGAACGCGATCACGCCGACGAGGTCCGCGGCGCCGACGCCGATCGCCGCGCCGATCCCGGCTCGCATGGGCAGACGCGCGGCGAGCGACTTCCGCCGCGCGAACCCGACGATCGCGAAACCTGCGAGTTGGGCGCATCTCGACGCCCACATGCCGACCACCCACCCGAGGTGCCGCGAGAGGTAGGCGAGGAAGAAGCCCCCGACACCGAACCCGATCGCGGACGCGACCGCCCAGGGGAGCCCCGGCGGCATCCCGTGCGTCCCGGCGCGGAGCTTGCGGAGGTCGGTCGAGGTGAGCATCACGCCGACCACCGTGACGAGCCCGCCGGTGAGCGCCAGGAGGCTGGGACGCTCGCCGAGGAACACGATCGCGAGCACGACCCCGACCAGCGCATACGTCGCACCGACCGGGGAAACGACGGCCACCGGCCCCAGCTCCAGTGCCCGGTAGTGGGTCACGTACGCCGTCGCCGTGAAGATGGCGTTCAACGCCAACGCTCCGGTGAGCGCGGCAACGGGGCGGACGGAGTCCCCGGTGAACACGACGATCGCGGTCGCCGCCAGGGCGGCGAACACCTGCGCGATGATCACGGTCCAGAGGCTGCCGATCCGCCTCCCGACCACGGCGCCGAGGAAGTCGGCGGAGCCCCACCCGAGCGCCGCGAGCAGGCCCTCGATCACGCGGGGGCTCGAGCCTCGGCGAGAGCGTCGACCGCGACCGCCCCGCGGTCGCGGACGACGAGCGGGTTGGCCTCCAGCGAGACCAGGCGGTCGCGCAGATCGTGCGCGGCGCGGGCGATCTGCGCGACCGCCGCCGCGACCGCACCCAGGTCGTGGTGAGCTTCGTCCAGGCCGCAGGCCGCCGCGTACGTCTGGACGTACGCACGGGCGGCCTTCGGGCCGAGCGGCGCCGCCACGAACTCGGCCGGTCCAGCCTCCGCGAGGGCTCCGCCCGGCCGCATCGTCACGCAGGCCCCGAATCGCTCGTCGACGACGGCGCCCACCAGGACCTCGGTCCCGGGGATCATCTCCTGCACGAGCACCTTCGGCGCACGTGCACCGGCTCGTCGCGCCGCGACCAGCACCGCTTCCGCCGCGGCAGCGACCGCATCGGTCCCTCGAACGTCGACGCGGACGCCGCCCAGCTTCGCCTTGTGCGGAAGCTCCGGCGCCACCGCTTTGACGGCGACGGCCGAACGGATCGCTCGGGCGGCGTCCACCGCCTCGGTCGGCGTGCGGACCAGGGCCTCCTTCGGCCGGCGCACCCCGTACAGCTCCAGGATCCGGGCCCCGGCGGCCTCGTCGAGCGGTCCCGAGCGGCCGCGGAGGACGCGGAGCGCGCGGCCACGGTTCGCGTGCGGCGGAACCTCGCGCGTCGCACGGCCGCGGGCGCGCTGCGCGTCGACGAGCGTCCGGATCGCGCCCGCCGCCGCGCGATGCCCTTGCAGGAATGGGAGCGCACCCCACTTCCGGGTGAAGGCTTTCGCCTCGGTGCCGTAGGCGAGCGGGCTCATCGACACCGACGCGAAGGCCACCCCCGAGGACCGTTGGAGGTCCACCACCGTGGACAGGACGGGGTCGGCCCACGGGATCTCCCCTGGCAGGCGGGGCGGGAACGCATCGAAGGCGACGAGACCGATCGCGGGGTCGCTCGCGAGCGCCGTGAGGGCATCGACGAACATCTCCGTCTCCACGGCGGCCTGGCCGGTCACGTCGAGCGGGTTGTTCTGCGACGCGAACGACGGGAGCGCACGGCGGAGCGCGCGCTTCGTCGGCGCCGCGAACGAAGGCAAGCTGAGCCCTGCGCCACCCGCGGCCTCGGCGAACAGCGTGCACGCGCCACCGGACTGGAACGCACCCGCGATCCCGTCGGTCCGGAGCTTCCGATGATGCGCGAGCAGCACCGCGGCTTCGAACATCGTCACGGGATCCTCGACCAGCACGACCCCGTGCCCCCTCAGCCAGGCGTCACGCAGACCGGTGTTCCCTGCGAGCGCTCCCGTGTGCGCGACGATCGCGCGCAGGGCCGCCTCGGAGCGGCCCTGCGGCGCGCAGATCAGCACCGGCTTCCCCGCGGATCGGAGCGCGTCGAGGCCGCGCCCGATCCCCGGCACGTCGCGCATCGTCTCCACGTAGGACGTCACCACCTTGGTGTGCGGATCGTCGGCCGCCCACGAGAAGAGGTCACCGAGACCGAGCACGGCCTCGTTGCCCACGCCGAGGATGATGCGCAACCCGACGCCTCGGTCCGAGGCCATCTGGTTCATCGTCCACGCGACGGTCCCCGACTGCGAGATCACGCTGATCGATCCGGCGACGGGGTCGGCGGGCGGGGTGGTGCCGTAGGGCGCCACGCGGTCGACGTAGTTCACGAATCCTTCGACGTTGGGACCGAGCACCGGGAGGTGGTGGCGGAGCGCCGCATCCCGCAGCCGTTCCTGCAGCGCCCGGCCCTCGTCACCCGCCTCGGCGAACCCCGACGAGACGACCATGACGGATCGGACCCCGTGGGCCGCGCACTCGTCGATCATCCCCACGACGACGCGGGCGGGAACGACGAAGACGACCAGGTCGAGGTTCCTCGGGAGCGCCGTGATCGACGGCACGCACGTGATCCCCCACACGGTGTCGTACTTCGGGTTCACGGGGTAGAGGGCGCCCGTATAGCCGACGTGGCGGAGCGACCGCTCGATCTCCGGCGCCCAGGAGTCCGCCGCCTCAGATGCCCCCACCACCGCGATCGAGCGCGGGGCGAGCAGCGGCCGGAGCCGCCATCGCGGCGTCATCCCCCATCCCTGCGGAACCTCGCATCCCGCCACGCGATCGCCGCCTTCAGTCCCTGTTCCTGGGTGATCCGGCGGAACTCGTCGCGCGCCGGGAGGTTCGCGGTCTCGATCATCACGTCGAGCTCGGTGTTCGCAGCCATCGCGGCCCGGAACCCGGCGACGTCCCAAACCCGGTTCGCGGCCCGCTTGGTGGCTTGGACGACGAAGGGCTCGTTCTTGGCGATCTCCTCGGCGAGCTCGAGCGTCGCTTCGTCCAGCCGGTCGCGAGGCACCACCCGATTCACCAACCCGAGCCGCAGGGCCTCATCGGCGGGGACCCGATCCTCGCCGGTGAACAGGAGCTCCTTCGCGGCCCGCATCCCGACGACCCACGGCAGGAACATCGACACGACCCCGGAGCCGAAGCGGACATCGACGTACCCGAAGTACGCGTCATCGGCGGCAACCACCAGGTCGCAGGCGAGCATGAGGTCGGTCCCGCCCGCCAGGCAGTAGGACTGCACCGACGCGATCACTGGTTTGGGGCAGTCGAGGATCTCGAGCATCTTCGCGGTCGAAGCCTGCAGCTCCTCGTACCACTGCCGGGCGTCCAGAGTGCCCCCGGTGGCGTCCTCGTTCAGGTCGTACCCAGCACAGAACGCCCTGCCGGCCCCCCGAAGGATGACGACGGAGACGGCATCGTCGGCGCCGGCCGCCCGGATCGCCACCGAGATCGCCTCCGTGAGCTCGGCGTTCAGGGCGTTCAGGAAGTCGGGACGATTCATCGTCAACCGGCGGACCGGTCCTTGATCGTGGACCAGCAAGATGGGTTCGGCTGCAACGTCAGTCACGAGTACCTCTCGTTCCCCTCGATCGGCCAATGAAGAGGCCCGGATGATAGCCGGGCCGCCCCGAGCGTGGACGCGCATGATCCGAGGGGCAATCTGGAACGTACTCAGAGAAGGGAGACAATCGAGATGGCACGCGCCGGACTAGGTAGAACGGGTTGCGCCCGGCGTCCCTTGCATAGCGCGGGCTGCCTATGGTAGTCACCGGCAAGCACGATTTGAACCGCCGGTCAGGGTTGTCCCTGCCGGCCCGACGTGGGGAGGAAACGATGCGTCACGCGAGGGATCTGTCCCGTCGTGAGTTCCTCGTGCGGGCGGGCGGGACGGCGGCCGCCGTCCCGACGTTGTCCGCGATCCTGGACGCCTGTTCGAAGCCCGGCGCGAGCGTCAGCGGGTCCGAGGCCCTCCAGATCGCCCGCCCAGACAATCCGGTCACGCTCCCGATGAACGGTGAGCCGATCGCGACCGACACGCCGATCGAGCAGGGCGCCACGATCCAGATCCTCAACTGGTCGGTCTACATGTGGAAGTACGTGATCAACCAGTTCATCCAGCAGTACTCCGACAACGGCATCAAGTTCTCCGGCATCTCGACCTTCAATAACATGGACGAGGGTGTCCAGAAGCTGCAAAGCGGCAAGATCCAAGCGGACGTCTTCTTCCCGACGATCGACGTGCTGGGCAAGCTCGTCGCCGCCGACCTGCTCCAACCGTTGAACCACGATCTCATCCCGGCGCTCGCACAGGACAACTGGGCGGCGTTCCAGAACCCGTACTACGACCAGGGCTGGCGCTACTCGGTGCCGTACACGATCTACACGACGGGCATCGGCTACCGGCGGGATCAGATCCCCGACGAGCAGATCCATGGGATGGACAACCCGTGGTCGATCCTGTGGGACCCGACGTACAAGGGCAGGGTCGGCGTCTACCCCAGTTACCGCGACGTGATGGCGATCGCCTTGATGAAGAACGGGATCACGGACCTCAACACGGGGAACGATGCCGACCTCGAGAAGGTACGCACCGACCTCCTCGCCATGATCGACGCAACGAGCCCGCGGATCGCCTATGACGCCTCCTACAACAAGCTGCAGAACGATAAGTTCTCGGTCACCACGGCGTGGTCCGGCGACGTCGTGGCAGGATGGAGCTATGCCGCCCCGTACACCGAGGCCGCGTACAAGGGCTTCGGCTACTGGTTCCCCGCCGACCGGAAGGGTCCGATCGACAACGATCTGATCGCGATCCCGAAGAACGCGCCGCACCCCCGGCTGGCGCACGAGTTCATCAACTTCTGGATCTCGTTCCGACACGCGATGGACAACTTCTCCTGGAACGGCTACCAGCCGCCTCAGACCAAAGCGGACATCAACACACTCACCCAGACCGAGGGCCTGTACTCGAAGCAGTCGTCGAGCTGGGCGGCGCCCGCGGACTACGTGGCTCCGTGGATGCCGGACGCGGTCGTGCGGGAAAGTGACTTCGGTATCGGGTATCGCGAGGGCCCCCTTCCGCCCGATGTCGACGACCACTGGCACCAGATCTGGTCCGAGTTCACCGCCGGTGTCGGTTCCTAGCGAGGCCGAGCCCGTCCGTCGCCGACTTCGGCGCTCGCACCGAGCGACCGAGGAGGGGATCCACTACTCGCGCTGGTTCTGGCCCTCGTTCACGATCCCCGCGTCGCTCTGGCTCGCGGTCCTGTTCATCCTTCCCCTCTACACCGTCGTCTCGATCGCGTTCGGCACGGTCGATCCGATCTTCCGCGGGCCCCTGCCCGTCTACGAGCCGTGGTGGTGGAGCGGGAAGCAGTTCGGGAGGGTGCTCGACGAATCGTTCGGGCTCTACCGCCACGTGTACATCCACACCTTCGAGTATGTCGTCATCGCGAGCGCCCTGTGTCTTGTGCTGGCGTACACGGTGGCGTACTACGTCGCCCGCTACGGCGGGAAGCGGAAGACCCTCCTGCTGGCCCTGCTGATCGCGCCGTTCTTCATCAGCTACCTGATGCGCATGCTCGCGTGGATCAACCTGCTCGACACCGAGGGCTACGTCAACAAGATCCTGACGTTCCTCCATCTGGTGCCGCACCCGATCGACTGGCTGAGCGGACGACCATCGACCGTGATCATGGGGCTGGTGTACGGCTATATCCCGTACATGATCCTGCCGCTCTACGCGTTCCTGGACCGGATCGATGCCAACCTGTTGGAGGCCGGCCGTGACCTGGGAGCCGGCCCTGCCAGGACCTTCTTCCGCGTCACATTGCCGCTCTCGCGTCCCGGGATCCTCGCCGCGCTGGTGATCGTGTCGCTCCCGATGATGGGCGACTACTACACGAACAACCTCCTGTCGGGGTCGCCCCATACGACGATGTTGGGGAACCTGATCGACGATGCCTACGGCTCGACCGGTCAAGGTCCCAGGGCGGCCGTGTACGTCCTGATCCTGATGGTCCTGCTCATCATCCCGATGCTCTATTACCTGCGGAGCACTGCGAGGTCGTTGTTGACGCGATGAGCGAGAGCGTGCTCACCGGCCCGCAGACGCGCGCCATTCCGCGCGCCCGCGGTGGGTTCGTCCGCCGATGGGTCCGGAACCCGTGGCGGCGACCGACGTTCCTCGCCACGGTCACCTGGGCGTACATCGCCTGGTCCCTTATCCCGCTGACGATCGCGATCGCGGTCTCGTTCAACCGGAGCCGGTCGAGCAGCTCGGTGAACCTGTTCAGCGTCCAGTGGTGGTGGACCGACCCTTCTGACTCCCTCCTGCATGATCCGGAGCTCCACTCCGCCGTGATCCAGAGCCTCAAGCTGTCGCTGACCACGATGGTGATCGCGGTCCCCTTGGGCGTCGCGTTCGCCTTGGGGATCGACCGGTGGCGCGGCAGGGTGGCTTCCGGCGCGAACTTCGTGATGCTGCTCTCGTTCGTGATGCCGGAGATCATCCTCGGGCTGTCGTTGTTCTTCGTGTTCTCCTTCCTGCTGAAGTTCGTCCCCCTCGGATCCTCCGCCCAGATCCTCGGGCTCGTGACCTTCCAGGTCTCGTATCCGGTCATCATCGTGCGCGCCCGATTGTTGTCGATCGGCAAGGACTACGAGGAGGCGGCGATGGACCTGGGCGCGACGCCGCAGCAATCGATCCGCGCCGTGCTTCTCCCGATGCTGTACCCGGCGATCTTCGCCAGCGCCGCGATCGTGTTCGCCGACACGATCGACGACTTCGTCACGGTCCGGTACCTATCCGGTCCTGCGACCAGCGAGCCGTTGTCGGTCAAGATCTATAACTTCGCGCGCGGGCAACCGAGTCCCGCGATCAACGCGGCGGCGACGTTCATGCTGGGCTCCACGATCGTGGTGGCAGCCGTGGCGTACCTCTTGTATCGGGCGTTCACGAAAGGTCAGCGCAGCGGCGCCGGTTTGGGAGATCTCGCGACCCAGTTCTGAGCGACCGGATCAGCCGCTGGCCACGTCCAGCTCGGCCGCGGCGAGGACGGCCGTTCCCCCGCCTGGAAGCACCCGGAAGGCGTCGACCGGGAGATACGCGACGATCGCGTCGCCCGAAGCACGCGGGTGGGCATCGCCGTCGTTGGGGATCCAGGCCTGGATCGTCTGTCCGGAGGCCAGATGGAGGAAGACCTGGAGGGTGGCGCCGACGTACACCACTCGCTCGACCATCCCAGGGATCCGGTTCTCCCCCGTGGTTCCCTGCGGCTCGATGTCGATCCGCTCCGGACGGATCGTCACCTTGCACGGCCCGAGGGCGTCGGACTCTCCCTGCCCCGCGACCAGCTCGAACTCCCCGAGCTTCACCTTGCATCCTTCCGGCGCCGGGCCGGCCGCCTCCGCATCCATCAGGTTCGAGACGCCCAGGAAGTCGGCCACGTAGGCCGTCGCCGGGTTCTCGTAGATCTCCTTCGGCTGGCCCACCTGTTCGACGCGACCCTGCGACATCACCGCGATCCGGTCGGACATCGTCAGGGCCTCTTCCTGGTCGTGCGTCACGTAGATGAACGTGATCCCGACCTCCTCCTGCAACGCCTTCAGCTCGATCTGGAGACGCTTGCGGAGCTTGGCGTCCAGTGCACCGAGCGGCTCGTCCAGCAGCAAGACCTTCGGGTTGAGGATCAACGCTCTCGCGAGCGCCACCCGTTGCTGCTGTCCGCCGGACAGCTGGTTGGGACGGCGCCGGACGAACTGGCTCATCTGCACGAGCTCCAGCGCACGACCCACGCGCTCACGGATCTCCTGCTTGGACGCCTTCTGATACTTCAGACCGAACGCGACGTTCTCCTCGACCGTCAGATGGGGGAACAGCGCGTAGTTCTGGAACACGGTGTTCACGTCGCGCTTGTGGGGAGGCGTCTGCGCCATGTCCTCGCCGTCGAGCAGGATCTGCCCCTCCGTGGGGCGCTCGAACCCGGCGATCATCCGGAGCGACGTCGTCTTGCCGCACCCCGAGGGTCCGAGCAGCGAGAAGAATTCTCCGGACGGCATCTGGAGGTTGATGCCGTCGACGGCCGTGAACTCACCGAAGCGCTTCACGAGGTCGACGAGCTGGACCTCTCCTCCCGCCATGGTGGGCGAGTCTATCGCTCCGGCCGCGTCGCGGGTCAACCGCGCGCGGGTGTGGGCGTGCAATCATGCGCGGACCATGGAGGCGCCGCCGTCCCAGCCCCCTCGCTCGTCCCCGATCGCGGAGGACGAGGCGCGCCGGATCCCCGCGTTGCTCGCCGGCTACTGGTCGTTCGGGCAGTACTGGGGGACCTGGGTGATCGTCGTGGTCGAGCTCAACCGTCACCGCGGTCTGTCGTACGGACGCAACGGATTGCTCCTCGCCCTGCTGTCGATCGTCGCGGTCCTGGTGATGACGTTCGGAGCTCCACGCTTGACGCGCTTCCCGATCAGCGGGCTTATCGCGGGCTCCCTGACGACGCTCGGCGTGGGTGCCGTGGCGATGGCGGCGCTGTCGACCGGAACGCTCTGGATCGCCTTCATCTTGGTCGGAGCCGGCAACGGACTGATCGACGTGTTCCTGAACGTCGAGGCGCAGCGGGTCGAGGTCGCCACCGGGCGTCCGGTCCTGCAGTGGCTGCACGCCAGCTACGCCGCGGGCGGGGTCAGCGGAGCCGTCGTGGGCGGCGCGATCGTGGCGGCGGGTGCGGGCTACCCGGCCGCGCTCGCGATCGCCGGGCTCCTCCTGTTCCTGACGGCCGCGTGGAACGCGCGACGTGGCGCGAAGACCATGGCACCGGCCGGCGACCCGTCCACGTTCTCGCTGTCGGCCTTCCGCCGACATCCGACGCTGTGGGTGCCGGCGCTGGTGATCCTGTTCGCGTTCCTCGTGGAGGGGTCGATGGACACGTGGTCGGGCCTCTACCTCCAGGATCAGCTCGGGGCGTCGGCATCGAAGGCCGCCGTGGCCTTCGCGGCGTTCTCCGCGTCCCTCTGCGTCGGACGCCTGTTCGCGGGGCGCGTGCTGTTCGGCTTCGGCCGGCGGATCACGATCGTGCTCTCCGGGATCGGGGCGGCCATCGGCGGCGGCGTCGCGGCCGCCACGAGCAGTCCGGCGGTCGTGGCGGTGGCGTTCCTGATCCTCGGGTTCGCCATCTCGGCGTCGGCCCCGGCCGCGTTCGGGCTGGTGGACGAGGCCGCGCCGGGGGATCAGGCGAACGGCGTCGCCGCCGTGACCACCGTCGGGTACTCCGGGTTCGTGTGGAGCCCGCCGATCTTCGGGTGGATCGCGCAGGCGTTCGACCTCCGGGCGGCGATGGTCGTGATCGTGAGCACCACGGCGGGGATCGTGGTCGCGGGATGGCTCGCTCCTCGAGCCGGACGCGACCTCACGACAGATTGAGGTAGACGGCCTTCTCCTCGAGATAGTCGTCCAGCCCCTGCTTGCCCAGCTCCCGTCCCACGCCCGACTGCTTGTAGCCACCCCAGGGCATCTCGGTCGGGGCCGGCTGCGTGTCGTTGATCCACACGATCCCCGCCCGGAGCGCTTGCGCGGTCCGCATCGCCTTCTTGACGTCGTTCGTCCACACGGCGGCGGCCAGCCCGTAGTCGTTGTCGTTCGCCATCGCGATGACGTCGTCGACGGAACGGAACGGGATCACGGTCATCACGGGACCGAAGATCTCCTCGCGCGCGATCGTCGCGTCGTTCGTCACGTCGGCGAAGATCGTGGGCGGAACGAAGTACCCGTTGGCGAGCGACGGGTCCTGGGGGGTCGAGCCCTGCGCCGCAAGCCGCGCCTCGCCGGCCCCGACCTCGAGGTAATGCTGGACCCGCTCCTGCTGCTCACGGGAGATCAGCGGTCCCATCGTGGTGCCGTCGTCGGACGGGTCGCCGAGCACGATCCCGGTCGCTCGCTCACCCATCGCGTTCACGGCATCGTCGTAGATCCCGCGCTCCACGAAGACCCGCGTCCCCGCCGAACAGATCTCGCCCTGGTTCCAGAACACGCCGTTCGCCGACCCTTCGACCGCGGCGTCGAAGTCGGCATCGGCGAACACGATGTTGGGCGACTTTCCCCCAAGCTCCAACGTGACCCGCTTCAAGGTATCCGCACCGCTGCGCATGATGAGCTTGCCCACCTCACGCGAGCCCGTGAACCCGATCTTGTCCACTCGGGGGTGCGCGACCAAGGCCGCCCCTGCGGTCTCGCCGAACCCCGTCAGCACGTGGAACACACCGGTCGGCAAGCCCGCTTCCTCAAGGATCTTCGGCAGCTCGAGGCAGGTGAGCGGCGTCTGCTCGGGCGGCTTGAGGATGAAGGTGCAGCCCGCCGCGATCGCCGGCGCGACCTTCTGGGTTGCCATCATCAACGGGTAGTTCCACGGTGTGATCCCGACCGCGACCCCGACCGGCTCCTTCCACACCATGAACATCGCTTCCGCGTCCATGTGCTGCGACTCGCCGGCGATCTTCGTCGCCCACCCGCCGTAGTACTCGAACATGAAGGCGACCTCGGCGATGTCCTCCCGTGCCTCGGCGATGGGCTTCCCGGCATCGAGCGACTCGAGCTGGGCGAGGCGTTCTTGCTCCCGGCGAACGATGTCCGCGGCGTTGAGGAGGATCCGGCCGCGGCGTCGTGAGGCAGTGCCCGGCCACCACGTGCCCTCGTCGAAGGTCCGCCGCGCGGCGGCAAGAGCAGCGTCGACGTCAGCGGCTTTGGAATGCGGTGCCGTCGCGATCACCGCACCGGTCGCAGGGTTGAACACGTCGAACCGCTCACCGTCCTGCGCGTCGACCCACTTCCCGTCGATGAAGTTCTGCAGCGCGTCGGCCATCGAGCTCTCCCGCTCGACCTAGGGGAACGACCGGATCTCGCCGTCGTGCCACTCCGGCTCCTCCTCGAGGAGGGCGCGGTACTTCAGATACATCTCGTGCTGCTTCGGGTCGTCCGCGTTGGCGTCGTACGTCGCGCGGTCCTCGAAGATCGCGAGCAGCCAGACGTTGTTGCTGTCGTTCTCCATCAAGACGTGGGACGCGACGTAGCCCTTCGTGTCGGTGGGCTCCTCGTCGAAGATCGCTTGCAGCTTGTCGCGGTTCTCGGGCTTGACGACCATCCGTGCACACGTTCCGTACATCGTTCTCCCTTCGTCGGCAGCCCCCAGAGCCTACGCCGCAGGCGCGGAGCGCGGCACCCTCCACGGCCAGGACCCCTCTAGCATTGCGGGCGGATGGAGGAGCGCTGGTTCGACGTGGCGGGCGACGGAGGCGTCCGCCTCCGCGCCCGCCAGATCGCGGGCGCGTCGAACGACGCGCCCGCGATCCTCCTGCACCACGGCCTGGCCTCCTCCCAGCGGATCTGGGACCTGATGCTCCCGGGGCTCGCCCGGCGGTTCCGTGTCGTCACCTACGACGCCCGCGGTCACGGCCTGTCGGCGAAGCCCTCGTCCGGATACGGGTTCGACCACGTCACCCGCGATGCACTCGCGGTGATCAGGGCCGCCCGCCTCCGCCGGCCGGTCGTCGTGGGGCACTCGTGGGGCGCCGACGTCGCGCTCGCCCTGTCGGCGGACCGGCCTCGCGCCGTCGCCGGCGCCGTGCTCGTCGACGGCGGCGTCTTCCGGATGCGGAGCTCGTTCGCGACGTGGGAAGAGGCGAAGCGTCAGCTCGCGCCTCCCCTTCTGGCCGGGACGCCGCTGGAGGCATTCCGCACGGTCCTGATCCGGTGGTCCCCCGTCCCCCTCACGCCCGAGGTGGAAGAGATCTTCCTGTCGCTCATGCGGGTCGACGGACGGGGCCGCATCCACCCGCGTCTTGCGCGCGCGAACCATTTCCGGATCCTCCGGGCCATCTGGGACCAAGACGCGGTGGCCCTGCACGCGAGGCTCCGGGTTCCCACGCTCGCGATCCTCGCCCACGGCTCCGCGGAGGCGGCCGGGTTCGACGCCGCCAAACGGGAGGCGGTGCAGCGGCTGAACTCGGCCGGATCCCCGGCGACGTTCATCTGGGTGGAGGGGATCCACGACCTCCCCATCCAGCAGCCGGAGCTGCTCGTCCGCCGGGTCACGCGTTTCGCGACCCCGGCCGTACGATAGGGCGCATGATCGTCCTGCTGTTCCTCCTGCTGCTCGCCGCGCTCGCGGGCGTGCTCGGTCTGGTCCTGAAGATCACGCTGGTGATCGTGTTGACCGCGATGCTGTCCGTCGCGACGTTGGTCGCGATCGGGTGGCTGGCCTGGCGCCATCAGGTGCGGAAGTTCCAGCGCGATGGACGGCTCGGCCGGACGACGATCGACGTTGGACGTCCCAGCCGCGACCTCCCCGGGTCGCACGACGACCGCTACTGACGCTTCGTCACGTAGCGCTCGCGCAGCCCGATCGGACCCGAACCGAGCAGTTCGTTCACGACGCCGCGTCGCTTGCCGGCCTCCTCGCGGGCATCGCCGCGCTCCAGCGCTGATGCGATCACCTTGACGACCGGCCAGCGGAACGGCTCGGGAGGCGCCTTCATCGTCTCCGGCCGGTTGACGGCGAGGGAGGTCCACTCGTCCTCCGCGCCGAGGACGGTAGACGCCAGGATCTTGCCGCCCACGTAGGTCTGCGACAGGCCGTGGCCGCTGTAGCCCAGCCCGGCGTGGATCGTTCCCGGCTCGAGCGTTCGGTAGAACGGGACGAACGCCGGCGTCTGGTCGATCGGGCCGCCCCACGCATGCGTGAACCTGGTCCCCTCCAGCTGCGGGAACATCCGGAGCAGGCCACACGCAGCCACCTCGGCGACGCGGCGGTCGTTCGTCACGACCCGACCGCTCGCGCGGCCGCCGAACACGACGCCCCCGGTCCCACCGCCGATCGCGATCCTGCCGTCGTCGGTCGGACGCAGGTAGTAGAGCCACTCGCGTCCGTCCGCGATCCCGATCTGTGACGTCCACCCGATCTCCTCGAGCTTGTCGGGGATCGGCTCCGTCACGACGATGTAGTCGACGATGACGGAGAAGCTGCGCGAGAAGTCCCGCCACCCCGCGGCCCAGGCGCCGTGGGTAAGGACGACCTGATCCGCGCGGACCGCGCCGTGGTCCGTGCGGACGACCGACGGACGCGACCGATCGACGGCCGTGACGCGCGTGCGCTCGAAGATGCGCACGCCGCGCTCGAGCAGGAGACGGCGGAGCCCCCGGGCGAGCCGCGCAGGCTGCAGGACGGCGACGTCACGGATGAAAGCACCTCCCACGAACGTCGGTGAGTCGGCCCGGGCGCGCGTCTCGGCGGCGCTCAGGGCGATCATCCGGTCGCCGTACCCCAGACGGGCGCAGAGGTCGATGGCCGACCGCCGGCTGATCCCCTCCTGCCACGACCCGGCTCGAACCCCCATCGCGCCGTCCAGGTGGAACCAGCAGTCGATCCCGTTCCTCTCGCAGAACTCCTCTGCTTCCGCGACCGAGTCCGCGAGCACCAGCGCGTAGCGCAGGCCCTCCCGTTCGCCGAACAACCCGGTCAGCGCCGGCAGATCCCACCACGACGACGAGAAGAACCCACCGTTTCGCCCGCTCGCGCCGCCGCCGACGATGTCCTGCTCCAGGAGCGCGATCCGAAGTCCGGGCTCGCGCTCGCTGAGGCGGACCGCGGTCCACAGTCCGGCGAAGCCGCCGCCCACGATGCACACATCGACGACGACGTTGGCCTCGAGCGGCGGGCACGGCTCGCCGGGATCGTCCTGCAGCGCCTCTTCCAGCCAGAAGCTCCGTGCAGCACCAGGGTCGGGCATGTCGATCGCGGTCACAACGCCCGCCCGTCGAAGAGCCTGGCGCCGAGCACCGCCGAGATCGCTCGACCCAACCCGATCAGCATCGTCGCGAACACGAGCGCGACCAGCACGAACGTCAAGACCTCACCGGCGCTCCAGCTGCGAACCCAGAGCGCCCGAAGCAGCACGCCGATCGGGATCGCGATCAGCAGCGTGGCGATCAGGCCGGTCGGCGTTGGCGGGCGGTAGGTCCCGACGAGCCAGGCAACCACGAGCCACGAGCCGGTGAACGGGACGAAGTTGCGAAGGAAGATCGACACGGCTGCGGCGTCCGAGTGCGAACGCATCCCGATCAGAACGAACGCGGCGATCGCGAGCACGTCGACCAAGAGCGTGAGCCGGGCGGGCGACGTGCCGTCGGTCAGTCGACGCATGGCCCCATCATGGCAGGCGGTCGCAGGGGTCCAGAGACGACGGAAGGAGGAGGCGCGGGCAGCCTCCCCCTTCCGGGTATCGATCGGTCAGTCGTTCGTGTCGCGAGCCTCCACGAGCTCGGCTGGCGTGTCCGGGATCGTAACGTGCTCGGCGGCGGCGTGGCCCTCTACGTCGACCCTCGGCAGCCACTGAAGCCACCCGGGCAGGTACCAGTTGCGATCACCGAGGAGCTTCATCGCCGACGGGACCAGGATGGACCGTACGATCGTCGCGTCGAGGAACACCGCGACCGCGAGGCCGAAGCCCATCTGCTGGATGCCGGCGATCCGCCCGCTGGCGAAGGCGGCGAACACGGCCACCATGATGATCGCGGCGCCCGTGATGATGCCTCCCGTCGTCCGCAGACCGAAGGCCACCGCCTCGGAGTTGTCTCCGCTCTTATCGTACTCCTCCCGGATCCGGCTGATCAGGAACACCTGGTAGTCCATCGAAAGGCCGAACAGGATCGAGAACAGGAACAGCGGGAGCCACGCCTCGATCGAATCGACCTGGATGAAGTTCAGCGCGTTCGCGATCGAATGAGCCCACGAAGGCCCGCCCTTCTGGAAGATCAACACGATCAGGCCGTACGCCGCGCCGACCGACAGCAGGTTCATCACGATCGCCTTCGCGGGGACGACGATCGAGCGGAACACCACGGTGAGGAGCAGGAACGACAGCCCCAACACCAGCGCGATGATGATCGGGGTGTAGAAGCCGGAGATGTCGAAGAAGTCCTTGATCTGCGCGGTGTTCTGACCCGGCGGCGAACCGCCGACAAGGACACCGGAGTTGGGTCCGAAAGCCTGAGGAACGTATGTGGTCCGCATGTTGGTGATCCCGTCCACCGCGATATGACCGGATGAATCGGCTGCGGCGCCGGCCATCGGGAACTGAACGAGCGTGATCGTCCCGTCGGCGCTCGTCTGCGGTGGTTGCGGCTGACCGAACGCAGGGTCGTTCGCCGCCGCAGCCTCGAGCTTGGCGATCCCATCCTTCACGTTCGGATCCGTTGCGGCCCCCGGGATCACGATGTCCGTCGTCGATTGCTCACCAGCTCTCGGGAACTCCGACACGAGGACGTTGAAGGCTTGCTTCGTCTGGATGTTGTCCGGGATGGTGGAGATACCCGAGAACCCCGTCCTGATCCCGCGACCGTTGTCGAGTGGGTTCGACTGAGCCCAGAAGGGGATCGACAGGGCGATCATGAAGCTCGCCGTCACGATCAGGAAGACCCACGGCCGGGCCATCACAGCGCGAGACGCCCGGTCCCAGAAACCTCCGGCTCGACCGTGCTCCAATGTCCGGCCGCGCCCGAAGAGCCACCCCGGCTTCACGAGGTGATCCGCGAACAACGCCATCAGCGCGGGCAGCAGGGTCATCGAGAGGGCGACGGAGATGAGGACGACGAAGATCGCGCCACCTGCGAGGCCGCGGAAGATCGTGGTGGGAACCAGAAGCATCCCGGCGAGCGCGATGACCACGGTCATGCCGCTGAAGAACACGGCGCGGTTCGCCGTCGCGCCCGATCTCCCAATCGCTTCCAGGTTGTCACGCCCAAGAGCTCTCTCTTCGCGGTACCTCGAAACGATGAAGAGCGAGTAATCGATCCCGACCGCCAATCCCATCATCGAGACAAGGTTCGGGACGAAGAAGCTGAACCGCCAGACCGTCCCGATAAGTCCCACCAGACCGAGCGCGGAGACGATCGCGAAGATCCCCATGATGATGGGCGTGACGCCCGCAAGCAGGGACCCGAACACGATCAGCAACACGATCATCGCGACCACGATGCCGATGAAGTCGCCCTTCTTGAAGTCCTCTTGCGAGATCTTCTTGAAGTCGGCGGTCGAGGTCGGCTCGCCGAGCTCGTACATCGTCGTACCGCCGGTGCTGTACCGGTCACGGATCGCGTTGAAGCTGTCCACGAGCTTCGCCGTCTTGTCCGAGTCGTTCGTCAGGATGACGCTGAACAGGACGGCTCTGCGGTCCTGCGACTCGATCGGGCCCAGCGAGGCAACCTGCGGGTTGGACGCATCCTGCGCCGACAGCGGATACCCGCTCGGAACCTGAAGGACCGTGGACGGGTCGAGCGCGCGAAGATCATTCAGGGCGCTGTTCACCTTGTCGGCGAATGCCGGGTCGCTCGTCGCACCATCCCCACCGACCAAGACGAACGTCTCTGGCGATACATCCCGCTCGAGCCCCTTTTGCTCGAGCGCCGTCTGCGCCCGGATCGCCTCCGGCTTGTTCGTGAAGTCGAAATCGGTGGTCAGCGCCGGGCTCAGGAGCGCGCTCAGCGCGACGACGCCGGCGATCAAGATCGCCGCCCAGATCCCGACGGTGCGCCAGGCGTGGCGGCTGCTGGCTCGTGCAAGTATTTCCGGATTCAGCTTCACGGGTCCCCCCTAACGTGGAACGGTTCTTCTGCCTGCTTCCGAACGCATCTTGACGTACGGTGTACGCTTACGGTGTACGAAGGATATGCGTACGGTGTAAGCCTGTCAAGCCGAACATCGGTGAACGTTTCGGGAACGAAGCACCGGAGAACGGACCATCCATGACTATCACGAAAGAACGCGAGCGACTGACGCGCGAGCGGATCATCTCCGCCGCGCTCCGCGTGATGGATGCCGACGGGCTTGAGGCCGTCTCGATGCGCCGGATCGCTCGCGAGGTCGGCGTCGAGGCGATGTCGCTGTACCACCACGTGCGCGACAAGGAAGACGTGCTCGACGGTATCTGCGAAGCCGTGATGCGGGAGTTCGAGTACCCGGATGCTGCCGGTGACATCACCGAGCGCCTCCACGCCGGCGCCCGCTCGTACCGCCGGATGCTGCAGGCGCATCCCGACGTGATGCGCCTGTTCGCGGAGCGGCACGGGCCGGCTCGATCCTCCGCCGAGTCCTTCCGCCCGATGGAGTTCGCGTTGCAGCTGTTCCGAGAGGCGGGACTATCCGATCGTGATTGCGTGCAGGCGTTCCACGCGTTCGGCGGCTACATCCAGGGATTCGTGATGATGGAGGGCGGCACGATCGAGAGCCCGGAGCACGTCAACAGCAAGGAGGATCTCGCGGCCAGCCTTCCCATCGACCAGTTCCCCGTGCTCGCCGCGGTCTCCCACTACTTCGCCGAGTGCGACGGGGACGAGCAGTTCGAATTCGGGCTGGATCTGATGATCCGCGGACTCCAGGCTAGGGTTGCCGAAGGGCTGCTCGAGGACGCGTCAGCCCCCGAGTAACCCGAGCTCCTTCCCCACACGCTCGAACGCGGCGAGCGCCTCGGCCAGATCCGGCTCCGTGTGGTCGGCAGTGACGATCGTCCGTACCCGCGCCTTCCCACGTCCCACCGTCGGGAACACGATCGCGGGGCAGAAGACGCCCTCGTCGAAGAGGCGACGCGCGAACGCCTGCGTCTGCGCCTCGTCACCGGTGATCACGGGGGTGATCGGCGTCTCCGAGTCCCCGGTGTCGAAGCCGAGCTCGTGCAGACCGGCCTTCAGGAACCGGGCGTTCGTCCAAAGGCGCTCGAGCCGCTCGGGTTCGTCGCGGATGATCGCCAGCGCCTCGATGCACGCCGCGACGACCGACGGGGGGGGACTCGTGGAGAACAGATAGGGACGGCCGCGGTTCTGGAGCCACTCGATCAGGTGGGGCGGGCCCGCGATGAACCCACCGAGCACGCCGATCGCCTTCGAGAGCGTGCCGACCTGGATGTCCACACGGCCGTGCAGCCCGAAGTGATCAACCGTCCCAGCGCCACCCGCGCCGAGCACGCCGGAGGCGTGCGCATCGTCGATCATCATGATCGCGTCGCGCCGCTCGGCGACCTCCACGAGGTCGCCGAGCGGAGCGATGTCGCCGTCCATCGAGAAGACGCCGTCGGTGATCAGCAACTGCCGGCGACCCGGCTTCGCCGTCTCCGTCAGGAGACGCTCGGCATCGGCGGCATCCCGGTGCTGGAACACCTTGATCTCGGCCCTCGATAGGCGAGCACCGTCGATGATCGACGCGTGGTTCAACCGGTCGCTCACGATCACGTCGTCGGGTCCGAGGATCGCCGCGACCGTTCCCGCGTTGGCCGTGAACCCGGACTGGAACAGCAGGGCCGCGTCCGCGTGCTTGAACGCTGCGAACCGTTCTTCGAGGTCGAGATGCATCTGCATCTGCCCCGCGATCGTCCGCACGGCCCCGGTTCCGGCGCCGAAGCGCTGGGCGGCGTCCGCGGCGGCCCGGTTCATCCGCGGGTGGCTCGACAGACCGAGGTAGTTATTCGATGCGAGGTTGATGACCTCGCGCCCGTCGTACGTCGCGCGCGCGCCCGTCGGCCCCTCCAGTGTCCGCGGGTGCAGCAGCAACCCGTTCGTTCCGAGCTCGACGAGCTCGTCCTTCAGGTAGTCGAGCGCGTGACCCATCGTTCGCCTTCCTCGCGGTCGTCCGCTCCAACCGTACCCCGTAGGATGCAGCCGTGGACATCGAGGCGTTCCTCGCCGACGCCGTCCAAGCTTCGGGTGGCAAGCTGCATGCCCTCGGCATCGGTTGGCAGGTGATCCAGACCACCGCGTTCCCGGCGCGGCACGACCGAGTGGGGATCGGGTTGATCGTGCGGACGGTCGCCGCCGAGGCAGGGCAGCACACGCTGACGTTGACGCTCCTCGATCCGGCGGGCGCCGCGCGGGCCTTCGGCCCGCGCGGCGCCCTCGAAGCCTCCTTCACCTCACCGAACGGTCCGGGGACGGCGACCCTCGCGGTCAACCTCGACGGCTTGGTCTTCGAGAACGAAGGGGAGCACACGTTCGTGCTGGCGATCGACGGGACCGAACGAACCCGCCTGCGGTTCCGTGTCCAGACGACGCCGGAGCCCCCGGTCACGGAATACCGGACCGGCGTCTACCTCTAGCGGGGAACCGTTCCTGGCCACGGGCCGTCGAAGCACCAGCCGATCGAAGGAGATCCGGATGCGCCCGAAGGTCGTCACCCTCGGAGTGCTGACCATCGGGCCCGCTCCGAGCCACGGATGCCCTGTCACGCAATGAGCTGAACGTTTACTCAGGCTCAAGGATCTCGGCCGTGGCGCCGATGGTTGACTACCCAACCCCCCGGAGTGCCGTGACCCATCCCGACGACGCTCGACCGGACGCGCACGCGATCGACCCTGGCTTCCTCACGTCCGCAGCTCGCGATGATCTGCCGACCCCCGTTGGAGCCGGATCCGACCTCGGATCCCGGTACCGCGCCCTGATCGACCATCTCCCGGCGGTGCTGTACATCGACGGCGTCGCGGCCGGGACGACGACCCTGGACGTGAGCCCACGGATCCACGACCTGCTGGGCATCGAGCCCGCCGAATGGGTCGACACCTACGACCGCTGGGAGGAGCGCGTGCACCCCCACGACCGGGAGCGCGTCGTCGCGGCGTGCGAACGCTCGATCGCAACGGGGGAGCCGTTCCGGATCCAGTACCGGGGACTCCACCGCAGCGGGGCCGTCGTGTGGATCCGCGAAGAGGCCGTCCTGATCCGCGATGCCGCCGGCGTTCCGCAGTACTGGCTGGGCATCATGATGGACCAGTCCGAGCTGATCGAGGCGCAGGTAGGCCTGCGCGACGCGCGGTCGAAGTACGGCGCCCTGGTCGAGCAGATCCCCGCGATCGTCTACATCGACCTCGCCGACGACTCGATGTCCTCCACGTACGTGAGCCCGCAGATCGAGGACATCTTGGGCGTCACGCCTCGGGCCTACCTGGACGACCCCGACCTTTGGAGCTCGATGCTGCACCCCGAGGACCGAGCCCGGGCGATCGAGACCTACACGCGCGGCCGCGAGACTGGCGAGCCGTTCACGATGGAGTATCGATTGCTCGGCCCCGACGGGCGCGTGGTCTGGTTCCAAGACAGCGCGCTCGTGTTGAAGGACCCCGACGGCCGGCCATCCCTTATCCAGGGAGTGATGCTCGACGTCACCGAACGCAAGCGAGCGGAGGAGCGCCTGGCCTTCCTCGCGTATCACGACAACCTGACCTCGCTTCCCAACAAGGCGATGTTCGACGAGTTGCTGGAGCTCGCGCTCGCCCGGGCCGACCGACACGAGCACGGCGTCGCCGTGCTCACGCTCGACGTCGACAACTTCAAGCTCGTGAACGACTCCCTCGGGCACGAGGCCGGGGACCGTCTGATCGCGGCGCTCGCCGAACGGCTCCGAGGGGCGATCCGGGAGACCGACCTGATCGCGCGTCAGGGTGGCGACGAGTTCCTGCTGTTGCTGGCGGACATCGAGTCCACTCCCGGTCCCGCCGGCACCGACGGGGTGACGCTTGCCGCCATCCAGGTGGCCGACCGCGTGCAGCAGCTGTTGGAATCGCCCTTCGAGCTGGACGGTACCGAGCTCTACGCCTCCATCTCGATCGGGATCAGCCTCTATCCGGCCGACGCGGCCGATGCCGGTGGCCTCCTGCGGAACGCCGACGCGGCGATGTTCCGGGCGAAGGAGTCAGGACCGGGTGGTTACGTCGTGCACCACGCGGATGCCTCGGACGCGCGCACGAAGCTCTCGCTGTCGACCCGGCTCCGAAAGGCCGTGGATCAGCAGAGTTGGACGCTTCACTACCAGCCGTTGATCGAGCTCCGAACGGGCGACATGTACGGCGTCGAGGCCCTGATCCGCTGGCCGGATCCCAACGGCGGGATGCTTGCGCCGGGAGAGTTCATCCCGCTCGCCGAAGAGATGGGCCTGATCGACGCGATCGGCGGCTGGGTGGTCGAGGAGATCGGCCGTCAGGACGCGATCTGGCGGGCAGAGGGCATCGAGCTGGAGGTCGGGTTCAACCTCTCCCCCCGGCAGCTGTGGCAGGACGATCCCGTCGGTCGGATCGCACGACAGGTCCGGGCCGCTGGGATGGATCCTGCACGGGTGACCGTCGAGATCACCGAATCCACCGCCATGAACGACCCGGACCACACGCTCGACGTCCTGTACGGATTCAAGGACGAGGGGCTCCGGCTCGCGATCGACGACTTCGGGACGGGCTACTCGTCGCTCTCGCGACTGCGCTACATGCCCGTCGACGTGCTCAAGATCGATCGCACCTTCGTCCGGGAGGTCCACACGGACCCGCAGAGCGCGAGCATGGTGTCGGCGATCATCGCGCTCGCGAACAACCTCGGCATGGAGCCGCTCGCCGAGGGGATCGAGACCGAGGACGAGTGGCGGTTCCTGGCGGACCGCGGCTGCCCGTTCGGGCAGGGGTTCTACTTCTCGCGCCCCATCCCCGCCGAGCAGATCACCGCGATGCACCGCAGAGCCGGGATGCACGTGATCGAAGGCGGACTCGCGATCTGAGACGGCGCAGCGCCGTCACGTCCGCTTCGGCGGACGGAAGGCGCTGCGCCGCCCCTTCGGCCCCCCTTTGAACACGGTCCGAGGTGGCACCACCTTCATCCCCTCGAGCTCGAACTCCGCGTTGAGATCCAGTCGCGCGGCCATGCGCGAGATGTCCCCTTGTTGCTGGGGTGTCACGAACGTGACGCTGGTGCCCGTCCGGCCGGCGCGCGCCGTGCGGCCCACGCGATGGACGTACGACTTGTCGTCGAGCGGCGCGTCGTAGTTCACGACGAGCGTGATGTCGTCCAGGTCGAGCCCGCGCGCCGCGACGTCCGTCGCGACCAGCACCCCGACGTGACCGTCGGCGAACCGCTGCAGCGATCGATCCCGCGCCTCCTGGCGCATGTCGCCGTGCAGCGCCAGCGCCGGCACTCCCTCCGCCTTCAGCCGTCGGGCCAGATCGTCCACCGCTCGCTTCGTGTTGACGAAGACCAGCGTGAGACCGCCCTCCGCCGTGGCGAGCTCCGTGAGCTTCGTGAGCTTGGCGTGCGGCGGCACCGAGATGAACCGGTGATCCGCCTCCTCGACGACGGCGCGGTCGTAGCCCGCGACCTCGTGGAGCACCGGGTTGCGCGTGTACACCTCGGCGATCCGTCCCACCGCCCCGTCCAGGGTCGCGGAGAAGAACATGGTCTGTCGGTCCTTCGGCAGACGGCGGACGATCCGGTCGACCTGTGGCTGGAAGCCCATGTCGAGCATCCGGTCGGCCTCGTCCAGGACCAACACGCTGACGCCGTCCAGCCGGACGAGCCCCCGCGTCGCCAGATCGTCGAGCCGGCCGGGCGTCGCGATCAGGACGTGGGACCGCTCCACCCCGCGTGCCTGCTCGCGGACGTGCGTCCCGCCGTAGACCGCTTGCACGCGGAGCCCCTTCGCCGCAGCCACGACCTCGAAGTCCTCCCGCACCTGCTGGGCGAGCTCGCGCGTGGGGACGAGGACGAGCGCCGCCGGCAGCGGCTGCGCGTCGGGGTCGAGCCGTTCGGCGATCGGGATCGCGAACCCCAGCGTCTTCCCCGAGCCGGTCTTGGACCGCGCGAGGGTGTCGCGCCCGGCGCGCGCGTCCTCCCACACCATCGACTGGATCGGGAACGGGGAAAGGATCCCCCGTTGCGCGAGCGCCTGGACGACCTCGTCGGAAACACCGAGATCGCTGAAGCCCACCGGTTCGCTCACACGAAGAGGCTACCGCGGAGGTTGCGACCCGAGCCTCAACGTCCAACAGCGGTAGGCTCCTTTCGCTCGACGCCGACAGCGAGGAGGGAGCGGTGGAAGATCGCGCTCAGCTCTGGAACGGGTTCGCCGCGCAGATCGCCGTCGACAGCCTGCGCGCGACGACGGCAGCGGGTTCCGGTCACCCGACCTCATCGATGTCGTGTGCGCACCTGCTGGCCGTCCTGTTCGCCGACCATCTCCGGTTCGACGTCAAGGACCCCGCGTACCCGTCGAACGACCGGTTCATCCTGTCGAAGGGCCATGCGGCGCCGGGCCTGTACGCGACGCTCAAGGGGATCGGCGCGTTCGGCGACGACGAGCTCCTGACGCTCCGCAAGCAGGGCTCGCCGCTCGAGGGTCATCCGGCCCCGATCCCCGAGCTGCCCTGGGTGGACGTGGCGACCGGGTCCCTCGGCCAGGGGCTCGCGATCGGGCTCGGGATGGCCGTGTCGATGCGGCTCGACGGGAGCGACGCCCGGGTCTGGGTGCTGCTCGGTGACTCCGAGATGGCGGAGGGCTCGGTCTGGGAAGCGATGGAAGCGATCGCGTTCCACGGCGCGAGCAACGTCACCGCGATCCTCGACCTCAACCGCCTCGGGCAGCGGGGTCCCACGATGCACGGGTGGGCCGCGGATGTGTTCATGCGCCGAGCCGAGGCGTTCGGTTGGAGCGCCATGGAGATCGACGGCCACGACGTCGGGCAGATCGACCTCGCCTACCGCAACGCGATCGCCGACGACCGCCCGACCTTCATCGTCGCCCGGACGGAGAAGGGGCACGGCGTGTCCTTCCTCGCCAACCAGGAGGGCTGGCACGGCAAAGCCGTCTCCGGCGATCAGCTCCAAGAGGCGATCGATCAGCTCGGCGGCCGGAGCGACCTCCGCGTCACGCCACCGTCTCCCCCCGAGTTCCTGCCGACGCAGGTCGTGCGCGATGCGGCCCCGACGGCTGCGCCCGTATACGACGGGCCGATCGCGACCCGCAAGGCGTTCGGCGACGCGCTCGCCTGGCTCGTCGGCCATCGGCCGGACCTGGTCGTCCTCGACGGCGAGGTCGGCAACTCGACCTACACCGACGAGGCCCAGGCCGTGGCGCCGGAGCGGTTCGTGGAGCTGTACATCGCCGAAGGATGCATGGTCGGCACGGCGACCGGACTGCAGGCCCTCGGGAAGACCGCGTTCGCGGCAACCTTCGGAGCCTTCTGGGCGCGCGCGGCCGACCACATCCGGATGGGTGCGATCAGCCGGGCCGATCTGCGCCTCTGCGGATCGCACGCCGGGATCTCGATCGGCGAGGACGGGCCGTCACAGATGGCGCTGGAGGACCTCGCCATCTTCCGAGCGATCAACGGCACGACGGTGCTCTATCCGGCGGACGGCAACAGCACGGTGCGGCTCGTGACGTCGATGTGCGATATCCCAGGGATCTCGTACGTGCGCACCACGCGGGAAGCAACGGCGATCCTCTACCCGCACGATGAGGACTTCCCGATCGGTGGATCGAAGACGCTGTCGGCCACCGACCACGACGCCGTCACGCTGATCGGCGCCGGGATCACCGTCCACACCTGTCTGGCGGCGCACGACATCCTCAGCGCCGAGGGGATCTCGGCGCGCGTGCTCGACTGCTACAGCGTGAAGCCGATCGACGCGGAGACGATCCGGACGGCGCTCGAGGCGACGGACCTGCTCATCGTCGTCGAGGACCACCGGATCGAAGGAGGACTCGGGGACGCCGTCCTCGATGCGATCGCCACCACCGGTGCGCTCCACGGACGCGTCGTGAAGCTCGCGGTCACCGACCTGCCGGGTTCGGCGACCCCCGAGGAGCTGCGCGCGTGGGCGGGGATCGATGCCGAGGGGATCGCGCGATCGGTCCGCGGCGCGTTGTCTGACTGAGGGGGAGACCTCACGCAGAGCGGATCGTCGCGGCGGTCGGGATCCCGCCGAGGGCGAACGCGATGATCTCCTCGGGCGGCACGGGCCGCGAGAAGTAGAAACCCTGGCCCAGGCTGCAGCCGCGCTCCCGCAGGAAGTCGAGCTCTTCGCGCGTCTCGATCCCCTCGGCAAGGGTCACGATGTCGAGGCCGCTCGCGAGCTCCAGGAAGGCGCTGACGATCGAACGCGACTGCCGATCGTCGTGGACGCCGCTGACGAACGAACGGTCGATCTTCAGCACCTTGACCGGCATGTCGCGCAGCCGCGAGAGCGAGGAGTAACCGGTCCCGAAATCGTCGATCGCGATCGCGAACCCAGCGTCGTGCAACTCGCCCAGGATCTCCTGTGCGCGGTCGGGGTCCATCATCGCGGAGGACTCGGTCACCTCCACGAGCACCTTCGATGGATCCACCCCGCCCGCGCGGAACTCGTGCTGGATCCTCTTCGCAAGGTCGGGCTGCCAGAACTGGCGAGGCGACAGGTTGAATCCGACCTCCAGATCGATGTCGAGCTCGCGCCACGCCTGGACCTGGTACGTGAGCTCTCGAACGACCCAATCGCCGATCTGCTCGATCAACCCGAGCTCTTCGGCGAGCGGGATGAAGTCGTTCGGTGGAACCATCGTTCCGTCGGGTTCGACCCATCGGATCAAGGCCTCGACGCTCAGCATCAGCCCCGTGTCGAGGTCGACCACCGGCTGGTAGTGCAGCACCCACCGTTGCAGCTCCACGGCCTTACGCAGGCGGGTGACGAACGCCAGCTTCGCCGACGAGTCCAGCGCGCTCCGTGGTGCCAGGACGAAGCCCGAGCGGCCGTTGCGCTTGGCCTCGTACATCGCCGTCTCGGCGTTCCGCAGGAGGGTTCCCGTGTCGGCGGCGTCATTGGGGAACAGGCTGATGCCGATGCTCGCCGCGACGTAGACCTCGGTGCCGCCGACCCGGAACGGCGCGACCAGCGAGTCCTGGATCCGTTGCGCCACCGCCTGCGCCCGCACGACGGCGCTGTCGATCGCGCCGTCATCACGATCCAGGTCGGCGAGCAACAGGAGGAACTGGTCGCCCCCGCGACGCGCGACCAGATCCGTCTCGCGAGTCGCGTCGCGGAGCCGGTCGGCGACCGCCGACAGGAGTGCGTCGCCCGCCTGGTGCCCCAGCGAGTCGTTCACGAGCCGGAACTCGTTGAGGTCGACGCTCAACACCGCCACCGAACCGTCGTGGCGTCGCGCCCTCGCGACCGACAGCTCGAGCAGTTCCTCGAACATCGCGCGCGAGGGCAGCCCGGTGAGCTCGTCGTGATACGCCTGGAAGGCGCCCTGCTCCTCGGTCCGCTTGCGATCCGAGATGTCCATGATCACGCCGTGCGAGTAGCGGGGCATTCCGCGCTCGTCCCGGACCATCATCGCCTCGTCATGCACCCACACCACATGGCCGTCCTTGGCGAACAGCCGGTACTCCAAGCGGAAGGGCTCACCTGTCTCGTTGTGCCGTGCGTTCTCCGCGAGGGCCCGGGTCCGGTCGTCCGGATGGACCAGGCGAGGCCACATCTCGGGGTCCGCGATCCATTCCTCCGGGGTATAGCCGAGGAGCTCGGTCACCTGGGGACTCATGTAGATGGTGGGGGCGCTCTCCTCGATGCCGTCGATATAGGTGATCGCGGGGCCGCGCTCGATCATCGATCGGTAGAGGTCCTCACGCAGCCGCGCATCCTCATCCGCGCGCTGGCGGGTCGCGGAAGCCGACAGCGATGCGGCGACCGCGCGGACCACGTCACCGTGAGACCGCTGGAGCGGACGCTCAGAGCAGAGATCGATGCCCACGAACCCCCACCACTCGCCGCCGACGAGGACGGGAACCTGCCACGTGGCCACGGTGCCCTCGGCCTCCAGCGCGTGTCGCGCCGCGTCCTCGAACTCGCGGATCGGTCCGGTGATCTCCCGGGCGTCGCCCATGACATCGATCCATCCCTGGAAATCGGGGAAGTACGGATGCAGGTGGTTCTTCGGGTCTTCGAAGAGCGGACGGACGTCCGGCGCGTCCCACTCGCCCCGCAGATCCATCCAGAGCCGGCCGTCGGGGCCCCGCAGGTTCTGGAAGACGTAGCAACGATCGACGCGCAGCGCGAGGCCCACGGCCGCAAGCGCCGCATCCAGCTCGGTCTGCCAATCGCCGCCGGCCAAACGGCCGAGGAGGCCGGCGACGGGTGCGACCGGGCCGCCCCCGTTCGTCTGGGACC